>ULPE01002924.1_pt1 | contig 17147 bp, 9 predicted proteins | sample 1953211 | NCBI WGS metagenome assembly ULPE01 (sample SAMEA4835621, study PRJEB28245) | human gut metagenome | biome: gut microbiome; material: fecal sample | place: Denmark | collected 2008 | reverse complement strand
GAGGCGGCATCCGCAAAAGTCACGGAGTTCACTGTAATATCCGAAGTAGTATCCGGATCCTTTTGCAAAACAACCTTGGATGCACGCGGAGCAAGAGTAACCTGCACTGATGCAGACGCAGCAGCTACACGAAGTGTACCATCTTTTTCATTACCTCTACTGACAAGCATCGCCATCGGATCAGCTAACGGCAATTGAGGAGCATACGCTTCTAAATCCCAATAAGTCTTACCGGAAGTCAACTCTGGGAATTTATCGGCTGTGGTGCACAAAAACAAAAACCGATAAACGACGCCTTTAGTTACAGAAACCTTTATTTCATTTGCTGCATCCCCTATACTTCCTGTTTTGTCAAACAGATAGTTGTATTGATCGTCAAAACAGAATATCTTCCATTTCATTCCGTCCAAAGACACAGAAGCCCTGGTGGAGGACATCGTTAACCCTCCCTCCATATTCAGACTGAAACGTATTTCCTTTGTGTCATCCTCCTTCTGCACATCACTTACATATCCTTCAGCACAAGCCGTGAATAAGCTGGAAATCATTAGAAGAATCACAAATAAAGTATTCTTTAGCATTGTCTTACAAATTTAATCATTGAATACATATCCCTTTCGAGAATCTATATAATTATTTCCAACCGGCTTTATCACGGATACATCTGTAGGGGATTCCGTAATCTCCAGACACTTTCCATTCATCGTTAAATGTCTGTTCCGATATAGTAAGACCTGGCAGTTTGATGTTCACCCAAGCCGTATTCGGCCACGTACCGAAGCATGCCAAATCTTTTACGTTAGTTGTACCATTCTTACTTTTAAACGGATAGCCCGCCAATATACGCATATAAGTTGCCTCACCGTCTTTATCAAACCAACAGTAAGTATATAAAGCCTCTGCCACTTGTGATTTAAGATGCTGTCCAACCCACAAAATATAATCCTTCGCCTCTGCATCATTCAACGCTTTCCAACCTTCCGGACAAGGATCTATTGCTACATCGTTCTTCAAACCCGCAACACTAGCATTAAATGTGTATCCCTCGGCTCCACAGAAATAAGCCTTGTCTACTGTATTATGGACAAGATAGGTGGACTGACGACAGTGAATCGGCGAATAGAGCTTCTCTCCCCACGATAGACAGGGAAGCGGAGTGCCTGGATACGGATCGGCAAACCCGATTACCAACAAGTTCTCATCTGAAACGGCTCCGTTAAGATGTGTGATGGCAAACTGGCTTGTCTTCGCAGGATGTGCAGTCACCGTATAAACAATCTCATGACGATAAAGACCACTACCTGCATCTTTAGTAGATGAAGAAATAGTAAGCCATGCAGGCAAACTTCCGTCATACGCAGCGTCCAATGCTGCTGAACTATAATCTGTAACAACACGTTTTATAGTATATGGCATTGCAGCATCAGCTGCAATTTTTACATAAGTCCCTTTAATATCTGTACCAGCAATGATAGTAGCTTTATTATCCATTACGGAGATTCCGTCTTCAATCGTTACCCAATCAATTGAAGTACCGTCTTTCCATTCTTCTACTGAGATGTCGAAGCCTGTAGAACCGGCTATCTTTTTCGTATTAAGCTGATAGAGATAGTTAGCCTCCACATTAATATCAGCAGTAAGATTCAGATAAAGAGTCGGACCTTCTGTATTGGTATTAGCAAGTTTAGTGGTAGCCCATACTACTGTTTTTTCATTCTGCTCAAGAGTTGAAGTCAACCGAGTCGGATAAAGATAGAAACTTTTCCCATCATTAGCTAAATCAGCTGCCGGTATTTCCAGAACATCAGCAGAGAGATTGCCTGCATTACCACTTACATCACCGATGAATCCTTGAGTGTATCTATTTTTAATATATACCTTATCAATCACTAATCCCGATTCTGTTGGATCATTCAGCAAATCAAATCTAGCTACACGTCTTTTAAGTTTTACATAAACCTGATTGTCGGAAGATTCTACATCGGCAACTGTTACATACTCCTTACCATCTGTTTTGACATTAGACATAACAAATGGAGGATTCAATTTACCACTCTCTGCAACAGTCTTACTATTTAGCAGTTCATCGATTGTATTTGTTGCACTCATATTAGGGAAGTTGCTCTCATTCTCACTCTCCACAATGATGAACCTCTTTTCTCCTCTAGTTGAAGAAGTTAATTCAACAGTATATGACCTTGTATCACCGTTTGCACCTACAGAAGCAGCTGCATAATTATAGACATACCTTTGTTCATACTTACCTTCTTTGCTAAATTGATAAAAGGCTATTTTGTCATTAGTGCCTCCATTTTCGTTACCAACACCTACTGCCTTGGTAAGGAATGCCCCCGGAGTATGCAAGTTAAATGTTATTTTACTTTTGCCAGAAGGCTGGGGATCATCAGGAATCGGGGTTTCATCACTTTTTGAACAACCGACTAAAACCGTTGAGAATAAAACCAAACAGATATAAATATTCTTTAGAATTTTGTAGTTTTTCATATGTAAACAAATTAATTACGCTCCTTATCCCAAAAAGAGCTGACTAAACCATTAATAAATTGTTTTATAGTTCTAAAAAACTTGAGAGGCTGTACCCAATCCCAAATTTGAACACTGCCTCTCAATATTATATTCATCAATCAACAACCCATCAATTCCATTCGATTTGTTGGTCTTCGTCCGGAATCAATGTATTCAAGTCACGTTGCATACTTAACGTACCTTCTACTCTATACTTCATACGGTTACCCGGGCTAAGTGTATAGTCCTCAAATGAGTATCCCATAGACAAAGTGATATAAATATGCTTCAAATAAGGCTTCACAGGATCGTTCTCTTCGACAATTGTATAATAAGGAGCTTCCTTAAATTTGTCGTCTCCTTCGCCTAGCAACAGAATTTTAAGGTTATTGCCATCCTCTCCCCCGTTATCGGTCCATAATCTCAGTTTCTTCTTCATCTCACTCCCCTCATTCAGCGGTTCATCTGTAAACTCTACATATAATTTATAGTATTTACGGTCCATGTAATTCACATCACGAACTCCCATATAAAGCATAATGGTCTTCTCGTCATACACATAAGCTTTATGGGTAGCTAACATGAAGTTATCCTTTTGATTCTCCAAAAAAATCTTTAATAGGCTACCATCATACGAACCGGAGTAATCATTGAACGGAATGATATTCAACAATGCTTTCCGATAATGCAGACGGTTGTTCACCTGATAGTTATAAGATGGATCGTCTTGAATAGTCAATGGTAGAATATATTTATCCGACATATCCAACGGTTTCGCATTGTTCTGCCCTCCTAGCGTAAAATCGATAGGTAACAGTGCTTCAGATTCACCTGCAGGCATTTCTACAGTTTCCGGTATGGAATAGTATTGTTGATCCAACAAATGGTAAAAAAGTTCCCGACGACGTTCACCAAAACGTTCCTGATTCAACACATCCAAAGTATCCTTATCAAGTGCTACATGAATTGTTCTTGTCTGTGTATTCATGGTTGAACCACTCAACAAAATCGGAAGCTGATAAGTCACCACTCCTCCTGGTTTGTAGCGTACATAAGTAGAAGTTACTCCTTCATTATTAATCTCTGCCTTGAAAGATGCCAGCTGTTTGAATTGCTCATCTTCCCACTCATTGTTACATGAAGTGCAACATACTGCCGCCATCATGCCAATCAATAACTTACATATATTATTCATATTTTCTATCCAAATTTAGTAGGTTTATTCCGGATCTTTCCAGCCCGGATTCTGAATCATCCACATATTTCGTTTCATTATATTGTGATGGATTGGCCAAAACCACATCTTCGTAGTAAACATGGTAGGCAACGAAGTAACTTCTATCGGTGTATGAAAACTATCTGGATTCTCTGAAGTCAAATAGATATTACAACCATAAATGGGAAGAGCCTCTTCAACTGGAGCATCACACCAACGACGAATATCAAAGAAACGATGACCTTCCGCAAATAGCTCAATCTGACGTTCTCGTTTTACTTTAAAACGGAACTTCTTTACATCATCGTACACCTCATAATCCGGCAATCCGGCACGAATACGAATAGGCTGAATGCCTTCCTTTAAGGCTGTTGCCGAACGTGTGATAGTATACATAGTCTCGCCATTCCAAGAAGGAATCTCATAAGAACCCTCGACCTCATTCAGTGCTTCTGCATAATTCAACAGAATTTCTGCATATCGAATGTCCGGAGCGTACTTTTGAACTACACGACTTACGTCATACGATTTCTCAGAATCAGCTAAATCCTTCGGATGTACAAATTTCTTAATACCAATACCTGTACTCAAATAGTTGGTACCAGCTTTGTAACCATCTTGAGCATCTCTGTAGTAGAAAATAGGAACATTCGTTTCTTCTTTATCCTCTGCATTTGCATTCAACATATGCCATACACTACCATTGTAGGCTACTGATGCATAAAAACGAGGTTCACGGTTCGCATACTGCTTGGAAATACCTTTTCCCAATGGACCTAACTCTGGATAATTAGACAATTCGGATGTTTCACCCACCCCTGAAACACGTGGCTGTTCATTGTAACGGCTTGGGTCGGTATATCCTTCCATACCCTTATACATAGAATTCATACCCGGACAATCACTACCATCTTTCATATAATAAGCATCACATTGTTTCTGCGTCATGCCATGGCAGTTATATCCGCCTCCTTGTGAACGGGGCAACTGATGGATAACCATTACCCTGATATTCTCAGCACCCTGATTGACACCTCTAGTAAATATAATTTCATCATTATTGTATGCACCCACTTCTCCATCAAACAAAGAACGGTATGATTCGAACGGATCAATATTTTTCCAACCGTAAGGCCAATCTTGAGAATGGAAAGTACCATTATCGTCCGGCGGAGTAATAGTTGTCGGGTAAGCCATATCATCACTTTCTCTTTTATAAGCAACATACAATTGATACCGTTTCAATTCCATTACATCCTTAGCTGCTGCAGCAGCTCTTGCCCACTTTCGATTGTCGTATGTATCAGACAGCAACTTACGCCCGCTTTTATCAACCAATGCGTCAATCACCTCTGACGGTGCTTGTCCATTATACAAAGGACTTGCCGCATATAAAAGTACACGTGAACGAAGTGCCAATGCCGCACCACGCGTAGGACGCACAATATTTTGTACATCGCGTGTGTCGTCCAACATTGTAGCCGCCTTCACCAATTCCTCGGCAATATAATCCGCACATTCATCATACGTACTCCGAGGATAAGCTATTTCATCATACTCTTTCGTATAATCCACTCCTTCATCCGGAACAATGGGTACCGGACCGAACGAACGAATCAACATCCAATAAAAATACGCACGCAAGAAATGAGCCTGCCCTTTCATATCCGTAATCTCAGCTTCAGTAAGCTCTTTATTGCCATCCACGTTATGAATAAAAATGGAGACGTGACGAATCGCTTGATAAGCGGCCTGCCATATATACAAACTGTTTCCACTACCTAATCCTTTTTCCGTATAGTTTCCACCCTTCCAGTCTACATAATTCAAATCTATGTAGTACATATCATCTGCAAAGTTAAAACTAGTGTTCTTTTTACTGTTCACTTGTTGCAAATAATCGTGCTTCATATAAGCGTATCCTTTTGCCAACCACTCATTGGTATAGTCTTTACTTTGAAACACATTCTCAATGTTAACACGTTCCTCAAAAAGGTAGTCTGAGTCCAAATAATCGGTACATCCGACAACCATGGTACTCACTCCTAATATAAAACCTAAATTTATTATAAGTTTCTTCATATTCTGTTCTTGTTTATAGATTAACTGATACGCCTAACGAAAGCGTCTTGCTCAACGGGTATTTCTTTCCGTCTGAACTTCCCAATTCCGGATCCCAATATTTAAACGGAGAGAATGTCAGCAAATTGGTTCCGATAAAGAAAACACGTACTTGATTCAAATGAATCTTATTAACCCAAGCTTTCGGAAAGGTATAACCGATATCCAAAGTCTTCAGACGAAGATAAGAACCATCTCTCAACCAATAATTAGACTCTTGATAGTTATTTTTATTATCGCCATAAGTCAAACGGGGAAATTCCGCATTCGGATCTTCATTCTCGCCCAGGATCCAACGGTTGCTTTCTGCCATTTCCTTCAAAACATTTCCCCAGCCATCACCACCTTGGAACATAAAGATGGTTGTACCTTTGACAAAGAAAGACGACTTGCCCGCTCCTTGGAAATGAGCATTGAAATCCAACCCTTTCCATTTGGCCGAGAAGCCAAAGCCATACACCAAGTTAGGACGGGTAGTAGCACCAATAGCTACCCGGTCATTCGAATCAATTATACCATCACCATTGACATCTTTATACTTAATATCACCGGGCATCACCTCACCAAAGGTTTGCTTCGGACTATTTCTGATTTCTTCATAGTCTTTGAACAACCCTAAAGCAATAAGTCCTCTTGCCTGATTAACACGATGTCCTTGTGCCAACTTATATTCGTAGATAGTATTTTCTTCATCTTTTTCTATCACTTCATTCTTACTGAAAGTAATATTACCGCGTAATGTAAAATTCACCTTACCGAGTTTCTGTTTAAATGCAAAATGGCCATCAAATCCTTTGGCTTCCACAATACCAACATTTGCTTTTGAAGCATTGTCAATTCCCACTTCGTAAGGGATATAAGAACGAGTCATATAGATACCATCACGACGTTCTTTAAAGTAATCAACCTCACCAGTCAATTTGTCATTAAAGAAAGAGAAGTCAATACCCAAATCTTGTTTGGTAGCAACTTCCCACGAAATAGCAGGAGAAGCCACTGTTGAGTAATATTTTCCATTCCACAATTTCTCTCCAGTTCCAATGTCTTCAAAATGGTAAACATTATTATCGGTTGCTATCGAATACAAATAAGGAAAGCGTACTCTTTTATTGCCTTCATACAAAGCATCATTTCCAGTTTTTCCATAAGAATAACGGATTTTCAACATATTCAGCCACTTCCCGGCAATCTTTTTCATGAATGGTTCCTCAGCTAAGTTCCATGCACCGGAGATAGCCGGGAAGAATCCGAAACGATGGTCTTTGTGAAAGTTCTCCGAACCGTTGTATCCGAAATTGAAATCGATAAAATAACGATAATTCCAGTTATAGTTGAAACGTCCGGCTATTCCCTGATTACGATAAGGAATACCATTCTTTAAGTCTGTACCTATATTTTGAGTAAAAATCTTAGAAGCCTGTGTATACTTCAGAACACCTCCAACATGATGAGTTTTGAAAGCACGACTATAGTGCAATTCCCATTCAAAGAATTCTCTCTTTTCTCCTTCCGAGTTGGAAGATTGCGACATCACTTTCTCGTCTCTGATTTTCGTAAAATTCAATGTTCCGTCCGGTTGACGATAACGATCAGCCTTGTAAGCTGCTGGAGATTTATAACGTTTAATCCAATTGGAGTTATACGTATCATATCCGAATCTACCTACAAAACGCAATCCTTTGGTTACAAAATCCAATTTCTGTTCCAGTGTAAGACTGGTTTGAATATTATTCTTCCAACTTTCATTATATCCGGATTGTGTAGTCATTACCCAAGGATTCATATTATCATCCTTATCTGCCCATCCCGGAATTTTTCCATCTGAGTATTCTGCTGGCATCATGATAGAATTATATCCCATCAATACAGTCCACAAATTATCTGTACCACTACCTGTATCATTCTGTTTACGCAAAGAACCGGACACACCGACCTTCAACAAAGTCGTTTTCGTAATATCAATATCCACATTCATACGGTACGTCCATTTTCTGAAATGTGCATTTGTATTATAATCCTTAAGGCTTTTGTCGGTCTTATACATACCTTGTTGATCCTGATAACTTCCGGAAACAAAGTAACGCGCAGTTTTACCACCACCACGCATATTCAATGTAGCACGTGAACTCCAAGCACCGTCACGTAATACCATATCCATCCAGTCTACATCCGGGAAGCGGTCTGGGTCAAGTTGTGTACGAAACAGTTCCAATTCCGACGGTGAATATAAAGCCTCTTGATTTCTTGTCAAACGAGCTTCATTTGCCATAGAAGCGTATGTGTAGCCGTCTACGAATTCCGGAGCCTTCGTAAACGTACTATAGAAGCCTTCAACCTTTGCGTTAATATTGATTTTACCTTCCTTACCACGTTTTGTATTAATCAAGACTACACCATTAGCTCCTTTACTTCCATAAATGGCCGTTGCAGAAGCATCTTTCAACACCGTAAATGATTCAATATCTTCTACACTCACTTCATCAATGTCGCGTTCAAATCCATCAACCAATACCAATGCAGCCGTATTAGCACCAAAAGTAGATATACTACGAATCCAGAACTCAGACACACTACCCGGTCGTCCGGAAGTTTGCATGGCCATTACACCTGGAACAACACCTGCCAATCCATCCACTACAGAAGTGGAAGGAACCGATTTTAATGCATCTACATCCACATTAGTAATGGCTCCAGTCACAGCTATTTTCTTTTGTGCTCCCGTTCCTGTAATTACGACTTCATCAATGATCGTACTAGACGATTCTTTCATCTTTACATTGATGGTTCTTTGTTCTTTTACCAATACCACCACAGTTTCATAGCCGACATAGGAGAATACAAGTCTGTCATAAGCAGATGCCTTTATTTTGTATCGACCATTTATATCAGTGATAACACCCAATCCTGGCATATTTTGTATCGCAATATTTACACCAATCAAAGGCTCTTTATTCTCATCGGTCACCACTCCGGTTATCACTGCACTTTCCTGCGCCCAAACGGTTATGGAAAAGAGCAGTAATAACATACATGCAATTAAATTTTTACTCCTCATAAAATATATGTGTTTATCATTTATTATTCTTCCATAGCAATTTTACGTATCACCGCTTGCTCTTTACCATCATGCTTCATACCTCTTTCACCCACATAGAAGCATTTTCTCTTTTCATCGTATGCAAGTGCCCACGGATGAGCAAACCGAGCTTCAGTACGCAGGGCACCATTTGCAAAGCCAGGATCCTTAGAGTCATTTCCACGTCCGGCAAATGTTACAACTCTTCCTGTCGGAGTCAAGATACGAATACAATGATTATACTCATCACAGAAATAAAAATCATACTCATCTGCCTCACCTGCATATTCCGGGTTCTTAACAAATACCCCTTGAGTCGGACCATTCAATTGCGCCCTGCTACCTACTCCGTCACGATAACCACTTCCACTCGCACTTCCCGCCACAATATAAGGTGTCGAGAACTGATCAGTAGTAGAATTATAGTCCATACGGGAGATATAACCATTTCCCCTTTCATTGTATTGACGAAGCAAATAGGCATATTTTCCAGTAGGATGAACTACCATGCGCAATGTTTCTTTTACACGTGGATGAGAAGCTATTACACTTGTCGTTTTATCCTCAAATTTATACTCATAAATACTTTGGTCTTTATATAACGTATAATAAATATTTCCTGTTTGAGGATGAACAAAAGCACCAACAACAGCCTGTTGTTTTGAGTTTCCTAATTTTACTTCCGTTTTAAACTCTGAAGCACGTGTCTTCAACACGTTTACATTTCCATCTTTACCTAAATCACGAGAAATAATCATATCTTGATTCTCATCTACCGTCCAATTAATGATAGCAGGTTTATCGCCAGTAGCACTTAAGGAAGCCTGCATAGTCACCGTTTTTTCTTCCAAATCAATCAGACGAATAGAACTTATATTATAACAAGTTAAATACAAATGGTCAAAATTTGATTTCGGATCAAACGAAAACCATGTAGCTCCTTTTATACATCCACATGCATCGAATGCCCCTTCGCCCTGAAAAGCATCTTTCTCGTTCTCAAAACGTTGACCAGCTAATGTAGAAACCAACCATTGTTTTACGTAAGTAAACTTTTCTTCTGCTTCAGCAAAAGCCACTTCTTCACCATTGTCATCATACACACTAATTTCCACATCACCTTCAGTAGCCATACGTGGTACTACACAATACAATATATTGTTCTTAACTGAAATGATATTAGCTTCTTTACCACCAACTATCACTTTCAATTTTTTGGGGTCGTTCCCAAAGTTTTCTCCATACAATATAATATTGTTACCAATACCACCCGATTTTGGGGAAAAATCTGTAATTACCACTGGCTTAGTAGGATCGAAAGGAAGATTTTCTTCTTTGTCTTCATCCTTACAAGCTGTAAAGCAAAGCACTATCAATGGCAATACCACTGCGCATAATCGGATAAACCGAGTTCTCCAATCACTTTTCTTTTTCATACATTAAATTTTAGTTTTACTTAGAAGTCTATATATTATCTATAGTTTCACACATATCAGTTATTAAATACCGGCAGTAAATCTCCCTTTGAAGGCACACATTTTCTAATAGTCGGCCAGCCATCTGCTGACCATACAACACGATCAAGCATGCCCAGACGTCCTCCAACCGCACCATTCTCTTTTACATAACTATGATATATCATCCAATCTGTACCTGCATCATCTGGAATTATTATGGAATTATGACCAGGACCAAAGAATGTTTCACCGTCACCTTCCAACACTAACTCCCAAGAGTTGTCCAGCATATCTTTTCCTTTTCTATCGACATACGGACCAAGGAGATTTTCCGAACGACCTACCACGACTTTATACTTACTATCCATTCCATTATTCGGACAGCAATTATTTATAGATGCAAACAAATAGTAGTACTTACCCTTCTTATAAATATTGGTGCCTTCAAATGCCCTGCCGCAGACCTGTTTCTTCAGCACAGGCTTACCATCTGCTCCCCGTTTCACAGAAAGACCATCATCCATAAGTTCCGTCACATAAATACCATTGAAACTCCCGACAAACATATATTTTTTACCATCTTCTTCATAATAGAACTGGTCGATACAATTAGAACCGAAATCATCTGTTATCAGCAACGGTTTAGCATTTAAGAAATCACCGACCGGACTATCTGAGGTAGCAACCGCTGTATAACTGATACTTCCATCCCCCCATTTTGCCCATGAGAAATAAAGCACATACTTTCCATTGATGTAGCGAATTTCCGGTGCCCAAAATGCACCTCCACCAGGAAGTACATCTTCAGTAGGTCTAGTTGCTTTTCTGAAAGCACTTCTTTTAAATTCCCAATTAACCAAGTCTTTAGAAAAATAAATAGGAATCCAATAGGAATTAGTTTGAGTAGCATACAAATAAAAGCCTTCATCAGTACGAATAACCGTAGGATCGGCTGCACTAGAAAAAGTTATTACCGGATTTGTATAAGTCATACCTATTTTGAAATAACAAATTTCATTATGAAGAGCAACGCTTTCATGAGAAGCCTCCCTTAACTGTACAGGCAACAAATATTTTACAGCTTCCATTCCTTCACGCTTCACTGTAATTCTTCCAGTAGCTTCATTCTCTCCAGCTTTAAAAGATATCCCTTCTCCTAAATCATAGTTAGCCGAAGGAAGAAGACGATAAGAAGTCTTATAATCCTCATTATACTTAGCAACCAGTTCCTCCGCATTAGAAGGCACTGCTAATGTACATGTAAAGTTCCAAGGATTAGTCTTTATTTCTCCGTCTGCCCTACAATTAAAAGTAGCATCCACCGAAACCGGCATTGACATTTTACTAACACTAATTTCCTGTGATGGCATAACCAAACTAACCGTTGGATAATCAAACGATATATGCAAAAGAAAATCGCTTTGACTTTTACGGACCTTGGCAACAGATGAAGTAAGTCTCAATGCAATAACATATTCTGCTCCATTTTTTTTAAACTCAGTGAATACTTTATCCGGAGCAAATTTCACCTCTACTTTCTTTGAAGCAATGCCTTGTTCGAGAGTAATCTGTGGCGCACTTATCGAATATAATGAAGAGGGCAACAATTTATAAGCTGTTTCTTCCTCTTTATTATATGCCTCCAAATCTTTTTCATTCCACGCTTCCAACTGTGCAGTAAGAGCGACACTCGCACTGCCCCCCTTCAATTCTACAGAAAAAGGGTACACAACTTGTGTCACATCACTACTGGAAACTTTAATTACATTTAGTCCATTAGGCTGTACTTGTAAATACTGGTTCGAATTGACATCCCCATCTTCACCAGAAACATCCTTAGTATCATCAGAACCACATGACAGAAAAAGCAGAAGCCCTGCACTAAGAAACATTAGCCCAACTTCTTGAATATTTTTTTTAATTGAATTGTAATTCATTACATATAGATTTAAGTAATACCCTGTGTTTTATCAAAAAAACGTTATCCTTTAAACTATCTTTTTAACTGTGTCCAAAAACTAAATTTCGTATTATATAATAATGATCATTATCTTATATAAAAGGTACTAGTACCCCTATTGTGTGATACAAAAGTAGAGAATCAGAAGTATTTAAGATATTAAATATAGGTCAATAAATGAAAAATTAGTCCCAAACTAATCTAAAGTATTCAAAGATAATACAGAAGAGCATTTATTAGTACCTATCTGAACAATATCTTTCTTTTATTGGATAATTTCTTCTTCAACAATCCACCATTCTAAGATAGTAACTATATATCCTAAACTAACAGCAATGCCATTTTTATTTAATTGCTTTCTTTATAACCGGACAAACTAAATCAGCATATCTCATCATACCTAAATCTGTAAAATGAATGCCGTCTACAGTAGCTTCTCCATCTTCTCCCAGCATATTTTTTGATGAAATAAGAATGATATTTTTCTCATTCCTTTTCTTTAAATGATTAAATATCTCTTTCAACGCATCATTCTTTCGCTGCACTTCTTTAGCAACCCTTTCATCATAAAATGTGTGAGGAAAAATAGGATCCTCTATAAAAATAATTGGTGTTTCTGGATGTTTACTACGAATGATGTGATAGAATGTTTCCATCCGTTCTTTCATCTGTGCAACAGAGGCATTAGGCACAAAGTCCAAAACAAAAACGCTAGCTTCTACTTCAGCTATTACCTTGGCTACTTCCAAATCTAGAAACGCATTTCCACTGAATCCTAGATTGATGCATTCACGATTTAATCTTCTTGATATGATATTGGTATGCGCCATTCCTGGACGTGAAGCGCAGCCCCCTTGAAGAATGCTGGTTCCATAAAAAACAATAGGATTCTCACGAATAGGATAATTCACTAATGGCTGATTAATGGTAGCCAAAGAATCAACTCCTATAGACAAAGAAATAAGGCCATCATACAATGGCAAATAAAGCATATATTCTCTTTCTTCAGGAGACATATTTTTTATGATGGTTGCCTGATTTGTTTTTCCTTTTGGACGAGCAGTATTGACAAAACGCCAGTCACCATTCTTCTGAAGACAGTAAAGATCTAAACCTTTTGCACCAGTATCGGTCATATGATTCATATGCGTATTAAAAAGAGCCACCCATTTAGCTGCTATCGTGGTGGAATTACTACGGAAACGTATTGCCATTCCTGCAGAGTTACGGCTTAAATTCCATAATGGAGCACGAGAAATATTCTTTAATGAATCCGGGAACCTTTCATATCGTGCCCCAGCACTCTCTGTCGCCCTTCCTAATAGTGGAAAATTCGAAGCATCGTGGTATACTAATTGAGCATGTATATGAAATACTAAAAAAAGTACAATAAAAATACAAAATTCTCTTTTCATATTCAAGCATTATAATTTCAGGTCACCCCAAAATAGATATATGTTATGTTAAAAGCAACAATACACAATGAATAAAAAACTCCTAGATCCGTATCCGGCCTTTTATTGTTTTATTTATTCAACAATGCATAAGCACACCATATTATCGGTGCCTGTCCATGATAATCACCGGCGATACGGGGACGATCCATATAATATTGTTTACTGTTTTTCTTTCCGGTTCCAACACAAACTTCAGTAAGATCATTCTTGTCATTAATATAATTACATAAGCCAAGCCACGCACGACGTGCCACCGGAGCATATTCTTCTTTATCCAGCCAACCGTTGTTGACACCCACAATCATGGCATAGGTAAACATTGCCGAACCAGATGTTTCTGTCCAAAAGTCCGGTTCGGTAATCAGTTGATTCCAAAGTCCATCTTTATTGACGTATTTTTTCAGATTATCCATCATCAACAAATAACCTTTCATAATACGTGCACGATTAGGATCCTTTTCCGGTAAGTTATAAAGCAACTCCGTCATACCGACAGCCATCCAACCGTCACCACGTCCCCAATAATAAGGCACATCCGGTGCATGATAGAAAAGACCGTTGGGATGTTGCAGTTCGTCCAAATACAGAACCATTTCTTTGGCAGCCCTATTTATGTACTTAGGATCACCAGTAGCTTTATAAGCCTCAGATTGCACAATAGTAATCATATACATATCATCAATCCAAAGACGAGTTTGCCAAGAACATCCCTTTTTATCCCATTTACGCTCCTCTTCATTCGCATTGGCAGGAAGTTCCCATTGAGTGTCAGCATAGGGCAGTCCCAGATCTAAATAACGCTTATCTTTCGTTATATTATAAAATCTTAGAGGTAAGCAACCAAACATATTTTGGTCTACGTGAATCGGTGGAGGTAGAAGTTCTTTTTCCAGATGAAACAATAATTCGAAACGGTTTCTTAACAGCTTTATCAATTCTTTATTATTTGTCAATTCTGCAAAACGAAGAGCTCCATACCATGTACACACCTCTGCATAATGTATTCCTCTATCAAAATACAGTTGATGTTTAGTTTCCATTAAACGTCTGCTCAATTTATTTCCAACCGTCTTTGGATCTGCCTTCACAGGAAAATCTCCAAAATAATTTTGAGCAGAAATCACATTTGAGCTCAAAAAAACAGTCATCAATAAGGCATAAATCAAATAATTCCTTTTCATAATCGTAGTGTTCTATATAATTAATTATTCAATATTAAATTCTCCGAATCATAACCCAGTCACCGGTATCCAACGTGCCGTACTTGTAGATGCAACATCACAAATGGCATCTAAAGAATTCCGCTTTGTAATAGAAAAATTGACAAGTACTTGCCCGGAAGTGATAGTCAATTTTGAACGTGGAATAGCAATTTCAGCAATATATCCATAATCATCTATAAGCCTCTCATTTGTTTCATTGCAAACATAAGTTTTGACCTGGGCATCTAATTGAGCTTCTTTCCATGATGCATCATATATTTCACAATTCTTCAGTCCATTCATTGTTACTTGTATGCAGCAAGCCCCTTTTGACAGCTTATTATTACTCACAGGAGATACGTATAAGGAAGCGTAATCAGAGGCTAACAAGTTTCGATCAAGTACTTCTAACAGGAAATAAATATTATCATCATCATACGAACAACGTAACGTTCCTTGTGCTTGTGACTTACTGCCCACAAAGAGTGCATGATCTGTATTTGCCCACTCTTTATTGTTACCATCTATTGTTACCTTTCTTTTCACGGCATCAATACGATGATTAAGTACAAACTGTGCCATCTGAACCGGTCCTTCTTTCGCTTTAATATTAGTTCCAACCAAAGTATGTGAATCAATAATACAAAATGATCCCCAATAACCACCAGAAAAAGGTTGATAAGCGCTACCGAAATTACGAGCAGTAGCATCTCCTATTTTAAGAGTATATTTACTTGACGATTCATACGAAAGGACGGTTTCTCCCGAAGGGAGCTGTCCCAAATATGGTCCCATACCGGAGAAAACACAATTATTACTATCGACAGGTCCTTCCTGGTCGGCAGCCAAATATTCCCATTTGTCTTTATCTGAATAACAAAGCGAAATATGATATCCTGAATTATTGGTTTCCACAGCAGCAGCTAATCCCTTATTATCATTGAGTCTCACAACAGAAGGCATCTGATGATTATAGCCGACAATTCCGTTTTTCTCCCACCTCATTCGCAATACATAATAAGGAGAAGAACTAAAGTCCGGTTTCCATGTCTTTCCTCCATCAGTAGAAACAACCATTGCCGTACCTGTATCTGTGCCATGTCCTTCCAAGCCAGTACGACTGCTATCTGTAAAGTAACAGTGTAATTCACCTGTAGGCAACTCCAACAAGAAAGGTTCCCAATTAACTCCCTGATAGATCTTGATAGGTTCACTCCAAGTAACACCATTATCCGTACTGCGCTTTAATTCAATTCCTGCATCTTCCGGCAAATCCCGATAACCGGAATTAGCTCTACAAGATGCAACTGCCAATATATCTCCATTAGAGAGCACCAGCCCATCGCAATTAGCATAGCAATGTATATTCTTATTGCCTTTGCTATCGATAATGTCATAACTGTTAAATATTTCTCCTTTATTGCTCCAAGTTTTCAGATCCTTACTAAGCGCATAAACACAACGCCGACCAATATTATTATTAGCACTACCATTGTGATAGAACAAAATATAGTCACCATTCTTCATCTTTTTTATACGAGGATAGCGAGGATACGAAGATTCCATAGTCACAAGCATCCGATAGTTCATCATCAATGAAGAGCGTTTCGTAACATCTGCGTGGGAATTTATAATAGGTGTCCCCTGATTCAATTCCCCAATAGGTGTGATGCTACAAACCACAGGCTCCTGGGATTCGTCCTCCTTTGGTTTCTCCGTATTCCCGTTACCAGCTAGTAAATTCTCATCATTTTCACCACTGCCCCCGCACGCTATAAATGAGATAGCTATGGAGAAAAATAACATAAAAAAAGTGTTTTTCATAGCTCTAGTATATTTTATTCAGCTTGCTATTTTCCCTGTCTCGTCGGTTGCGGACCTAAATATGAGCGCTTCATTCCTCCGAAATCCAAGACAATCTTTTGCAATACAGTTCCGGCATCGCCACATATAATTTTCACTGTGTGTTTACCCGGTTTGTCGATATGCAAAGTGGTTTTGTTGATTCTACAGTTCTTCAACACACTTTCGTACCAGATTTGTGCATACTCAAAAGAAGAAGTAGAAGGATTCATCACAGGACCTTCGTCAATACATACTCCATATTTCGTTTCCACATTCGTTGCTTCATG
>ULPE01035297.1_pt1 | contig 17798 bp, 13 predicted proteins | sample 1953211 | NCBI WGS metagenome assembly ULPE01 (sample SAMEA4835621, study PRJEB28245) | human gut metagenome | biome: gut microbiome; material: fecal sample | place: Denmark | collected 2008 | reverse complement strand
AGATAAATAGTGCAGAAATCGCAACGGCATATTCGGATTGCGGCTGGATTGCTGTTCAAACATATACAAATCCTGCCCAAACACAAATGAAGCATCATTCTTATATTTCATATACACACCACCCTTAAGAGTAGTAACAGTTAAATCATCTACATTAGTATAATTAGTGTCATTCAACCCATTATAAAGGTCCAGAAGATTATTCTTATCCCTGTACAAAAGACAGAATACATTATCCTTATATTGTCTTATTGTTGTTGGCTGATGTCCAGAAATAGCTGCATTTACGACATTTTTATTATTGAATTCAGAAAATGTCGTCTGTTTAGTATTGTCATTATCTATTGTTCTCATATATTCTCCAATCATATGTATAATATTTGACTGCATAATTAACAAATAAACAATTAAACATATGACTATGTCATATAAAAATTTCATATAAAATTATAATCATACACATTGTGCAAAAAATATAATTAATTATCCTATTAATATACATTCAATTTATACATTACTAAATTGAAGAACTATATGTATATATTATCATCAGGGAATTGTTATGACAAGTGTGTTAAACCGTTAGATATTGTTAATTATGCTATAAGATAAAAGCTATAGCAGAAGAGTATTATAACAAAATATTATGAACCCCAATTCATAAGTTAAATTGCAATTAAATTGTTATTGTTATAATAAATTATTACGCGTAAATATATATTATATATATCACATAATAAATATAAATGCAAGCATTATTATACTATAAATATAAATAAAGAATTATAAATTAACATAATCAAATAGAACACAATATAAACAGACATACAAACAGCAATATCAATATAGACAAAACTATCAATATAAACAAAACATTTTCTATAACACAAATATTTTCTATAACACAAATAAAAATAATATACGCTTCCAAAATACAAAATCATATAAATATATAAGCTTAAAAAATACATAAATATAAAATATATTTTAGAAACATATATTAAATACACATAACTATTCCCCAGCCCCTTCATCGACCTGATAGAGTGGGATAGTAGCGGCAATTTTTCTATGTTCTTCTTCCATAGCCGCATAATGCTTAGCAGTTGTGTTAATATCTTTATGCCCAAGTACATCACTTACAAGTCTTATATCACCTGTATCCTTGTAAAGAGCTGTACCATATGTGCTTCGCATTTTATGTGGAGAGATTTTTTTATCAGGCGTTGCATTTTTTGCGTATTTTTTAACCATACGTTCTATTGCACTTACACTCATACGGCTTTTTTTCATTGAGATAAATACTGCCTGTTCCTCTGACTCTGGATTACCAAGAAGCAACGGACGTTCATTATCAATATAGTCTTTTAATGCATTTTCTGTAATCTCATTGAAATACAGATGTGCATCAGAACCACCCTTTCTTACAATATTTATTGTTCTGTAATTAAAATTAATATCATCTATATCAAGACCGGCACATTCCGATACTCGAATTCCTGTGTTAAGAAGCAATGTAATAAGCGCCGTATCCCTAAGCTGTGTCTTCTGGCACTTCTGTATCTGAAGCTTATTGCCTTTAATATTAGTATTGGATACAACATTTAAGAGGTCATTAACTTCTTCATCATTAAGCCTGATTATGTCTTTCTGAGGCATTTTAATTCGCTTGGCTGCCCCGACTGTCGGATTGTTCTTCATATACTGATGTGTGCAGGCAAATTCAAAAAATCCCCTTAAAGCCGCCATTCTGCGGGCTATTCCTTTATCCTGATTTTGATGTGTGCTTCCATCATCATTATTAAATCTTAAATATCTCTGATACTCATTAATATCTTCAAATGTAAGATTTTCAAGAAAATCTATTGTTATATCCTTAATTACGGTATTTTTTAACATAGTGTTTTTCTCTGTAAGAAATCTGAAAAATGTCTGCAAATCATACGCATACGCAATTACCGTATTAACCTGTGATGACAACTCCTTATCATCAAGATAAGAAGTCACATATGGCGGAAGCTTAGCTTCAAGCATACGAAGCTTTGTAAGCTGTTTTTTATTCTTTTCCTTATAATAATCTGAATCAATTCCCATACTTTATATTTCCTTACCTTTGTGGTCATAATTAATTTATTCAACATAATACATTTAATATAGTATAACGCCGATAAAGCAGGATTTATCGGCGTTATGTTATCATATCTTTATACTACCACTTTTTCTGCAGCTTAGCAACCTGATTATTTGCCAAAATGCTTTGCAACCTCTTTAAGATTATTAATAATTGGCAAATGCTGTGGACAGACTCCTTCGCACTGACCACACTCAATACAATCACTTGCTTTACCGAAATTATTAGTAAGTCTGTCATAATATTCACCCTGAGGTGTCCAACCCTTGTCCTCAATTTCCTGTTTATCAGCATTATATAATGAGAAATATTTAGGAATTGCTATGTGCATTGGACATCCATCTGTACAATATGAACATCCTGTACAAGGTATTGCAATACTTTCATTTATCATATCCGCCGCATTATGTACAAGCCTGATTTCCTCATCATTAAGAGGTACAAAATCCTGCATATAACTTGTATTGTCAAGAAGCTGTTCCATATTACTCATACCGCTAAGAACCATTCTTACATTTGGCAGACTCGCAACAAATCTGATAGCCCAGGATGGTACTGACATATCTTTATTATATCCTTTGAATTTATTTTCAACCTTTTCTGGTACTTTGGCAAGTGTGCCACCTTTAACTGGCTCCATAACTATTACTGGTTTGTTATGCTTTGTTGCAACCTCATAGCATTTTCTTGACTGAATAGCCTCACTTTCCCAGTCAAGATAATTAATCTGTAACTGCACGAATTCCATCTCTGGATGCTCTGTAAGTACCTTATCAAGCAAATCTGCATTATCATGGAAAGAAAATCCAATATGCTTAACTAAGCCTTTTTCCTTCTTATCAACAAGCCAGTTAAAACAGTCAAGCTTTTTATACACTTCATAATGGTCAACTCCAACATCGTGCAGTAAATAATAATCAAAATATGTAACACCTGTTTTACTCAGCTGTTCGTTAAACACTTTATCTCTATCTTCAAATGTCTTTATAAAACCTGCGTGCAGCTTAGTTGCAAGTGTATATTCATCTCTGTTATGTCTGTCTACAAGTGCCTCTTTAGCTGCATTTTCACTCTTAAAGCCACAATACATCCACGCTGTATCAAAATAAGTAAAACCTTTTTCAATAAATGTATCAACCATTTTCTTAGTTAATTCAATGTCAATGCTAGAAGCTTCATTCTGATTAAGAAGTGGAAGTCTCATAAGACCAAATCCTAACTTCTTGCTTCCATTAAATATGTCTTCCATAACTTTTACCTCCTGTTTATTACATATTATATATAATATTGCCTTGCTGGAACCATAATATTATATATGAAATAACTAATCTAAATTCACAATGTTATAATTCTTACAAAATTCACCTTACAATATTCTCCCGAACTTCTTCCGTAATTATTATACCACCTTGTGCGTTCCATTCGCTAACAAATGTATCAAAATAATCAATGTCTGCTTCCCCACTTATAATCTTAAGGTATGCTTCTTTTTCAAGACTTTTAAGCTTCCACCATCTATTCTTCATAGTGTCTGTCGTCTTAAAATATAACGACTGCTTAATCACTATATTGCCTTCGTCTAAAAGCCGGCAGGCTTTAATTCGCGACATATACGCCGCCCACTGCGTGCTTGTTGCACCTTTTCTTCCTGACTGTGAATATTCCTTATATGAATCATCTGTATTATATTCATAAGATGTATTGGCAAGACCTGTATTGTTAAGGTATGATTTGCAGGCATTATAATATGAGCGTTCCAGCAATTCCAGATTATCACTATCTTTTCGTCCCTCAATTGCATCTGATATATTTCTATAGCATATTGATAAAGCATTATTATAGTCAACATTAATTGATAATGGTCTGGCTGTTGGCTCAACATTTAACTGATAATAATTATCAAATTCTTCTGAGTCTGCACAATCAAATCTTATCTTATCAAACATAACACTTATCATCTTAGCCGCAATCTCTGGATATTCATAGCCTTTTCTGACAACTACATATTTGTAGCAGGGATTTTGACTATGGTATTCTGTTACATTATCGCCTGTTGATATCAGATATGGCTGCCAGTTAGAATCAGGATTAATGCTGACAGCATTGGCAAGTGGATTGTTAGGTGCCCACCAAGGTCCAAAAAATGAGCCACACAAGCCATTTTCTATAAGTTCACATATATTAGTTGATGTCCTTAATAAGAAATCATTATCTATTATCTTCTCATTATATAACTGGTTGATATATTCAAGTGCATTTTTAGCTTCATCAGTTACAGAACCATATACAATCTGTCCGTCATCATTCTCTATCCATTGCTTAGGATAAGCATTGAAGCTGGCAAATATTATATCAAGCAGGAACTCACTGCTATATCCACATTCTCCTGCCACCGATGTATCTACAACAAGTCCAACTGTATTACTGCTGCCATCCTCTGCCACACCATTATTGCCAGGATCATAGGTTATGAAATGCCTTACAATATTAACAACATCGTCTACAGTACGCGGTTCTGAAAGTCCTAATATATCCATCCAGTCTTTGCGGAGCCATACAAGATTAGGTCCGTCAGTAATATTAGTCTCAGGAAGTGCCATTATCTTTCCATCATATGTTACCATATCCATAAGTGCACTGCCATAACTTGCATACATACTCTTTATTCTATCTGTAAGACAATTATTGTAGCTGTCTGTCAAATCCTCTATCATTCCATTTTCTATAAGCTGTTCCAGCTCACTCTGGCTTGACACAACCATAATATCAGGAAGCCTATTCATTGAAACAGCCATTGATACATTAGTATTATACTGACTGTCATTAGCCTCAAATACATCTACATTCTGCACATTAAGAACCGACTTTATATATCTCGTATACGCATTATCAGTATATGTATCCATAGCTGGCATATTCGAATTATTGACACTTGTCATCTTTCCAAGAGTATATTCAATCGTATCAGGATAAGCCCCAAATGGCGTTGTCTTAGCAGTACTAACTGCTTCATTATAATCACTGTCATTATAAACACCTTTAGCCGGGCTGTTACACCCGGCTAAAAGCGTTATTACTGTTAACATCATAATGGTATATAAAAGCTTTGCAATACATATGGTACTGCTTTGCTTATATATTATATTAATACCAGAATTATTATTTATCTGATGATGCACAAACATAATATTTTTCCACCTATTCCTGTCAGCCTTTAACTGCTCCTGACATAGACTCATTATAGCACTTTTGCATAATCATAAACAAGGCGGCAATTGGAATTGATATAAGTACTGCACCAGCAGCAAATCTTGTATACCACACATCAACATATTCCTTCTCAAGCATCTGCCAAAGACCAATGGCAACTGTGTAATAATCTGCATTGGCACGGCATATTACTCTTGCAAATATAAAATCCACCCAAGGTGCTATAAATGATGTCAGAACCGTGTATACAATAATAGGTTTACTTAATGGAATTGTAATCTTGGTAAATACCTGCCATTTGGTAGCACCATCAATTAATGCGGCTTCATCAATAGTCTTAGGTATTGTGTCAAAGAAGCCTTTGGCAATATAGAACTGAATACCAGCCGAAGCCGAATACACAAGCACCAATGCCACTCTTATCATACTTCCCTCTGACAAACCGATAGCCTTTAATATGTAATACACAGCTATCATTGCCATAAATGCCGGAAATAAACCAAGTATCATTGCAACATTCATCATAGCTTTTCTCATCTTGAACTTAAGTCGTGACATACAATAAGCTACTGATAATACAAAAAATGTAGATATAATACAAGAAAATACAGCCACAATCAATGTATTGGTAAACATTCGTGGGAAATTAAGTATTCCCGTATCTGTAAATAACTTAATATAATTATCAAGTGAATAACTTTTAGGAAAGAATGAGCTTGTATATGCTCCCTTCTGTGCCCTGAAGCTTGTAAGAATTATCCATACAAGCGGACTTACCCACACAATCGCAAGCACTGTAAGCACCGTATGTGCAAGTATATTTTTTATAGTTTTCTTCTTTTTCATTGGAATCCCTCCTCATCTTTATAAGATTTGGTTCTCCTGTATACAAGAAGTGAACCGAGTGCAAGAAATACGAATGTCATAATACCTATAACAGCTCCAAGATTATAATACTGGTAATCTACCGTCATCTTATAAAGCCACGTTACAAGCAGATCTGTCTTTCCTGCTGTATGTCCCGCAAGCACTGGGTCGCCCTTTGTAAGCAGATACACAATATTAAAGTTATTAACATTAGCAGTAAATGTAGTTATCAGGTAAGGTGTTGTTACAAATAACATATAAGGCATTGTTATTTTAAAGAATTTGACAAAGCCATTAGCTCCGTCCACATCTGCCGCCTCATATAATTCCATTGGAATATTCTGCAATATTCCTGTTACCTGCAATATTGTGTATGGAATACCAATCCATAGATTGACTATTATAACTGTCATTCTTGCCCATGTTGCATTAGTAAAGAATGGAAGTGACTTGCTTATCCAGCCAGCATTTTTTAATACAACATTTATAATACCATCCTGTGCCAGCATACTTCTTATTATAAGAAGTGATACGAACTGCGGAATTGCAATTGATAATATGAATATAAATCTCCAGAATGACTTAAACTTAGTTCCTTTTCTATTAATAAGCAGTGCCACAAGAATTCCAAGTATATAATTAAGAAATGTAGCTAATACTGCCCATATAATAGTCCAGCCAAACACTGACCAGAATGACTGTCCTATTGAACTTCCTGAATTAAATATAAGCTTAAAGTTTTCAAGCCCTACCCAGTCAAATAATACAAGATGACTGTCTACCTTGCTGTAACTTGTAAATGCCATTGAAATCATAAATACAAGCGGAAGTATTGTGAATACAAGTATTCCTGTAACTGGGAGTACAAGTAAAAGCTTATGAAGATTTTCATTGAACAATGCTTTAATATCTTCCACAAATGTATTAATATGCTTACCCTGTTTCATTCTTAACTCTACATTATAAGCACTTTTTAACGAACTAACTGCAAGAATAATATAGGCACATATAATAAATATTACAGTTATTCCATAAAGCAGAATAAGCAGCGAATTATCACCCTGTACATACTCATATATTCCAAGCTTTTCATTCCATATCTCTTCCTGTTCCCTGCTGCCAAGACCAGGAAGTCCTGCAAGACAGCTGATTCCTTTTATTATCATAAATATTATAAATGCTGCCTCTAAAGCTATATATAATATTCCTTTTATTATCTGTCTGCCCCTGAAATTACCAAGTCCGAGTATTAATAAACTGAGTTTTGTCGTCAAATCGCCATATTTCATAGAATTACGAAATGTAATGTCTTTCATTGACCACACCTCCTGACCATTATATGATGTCAAGTAAAATTCTGGGTCAATTAATACTGACCCAGAATTGTTAGAATTGATATTTACTATTTTACAATTGATGTATTAATCTGATTATAGAAATCTAATGTCTTGGCTTCTGCATTATCAGCAGTAACCTCACCGTTAACAATTGCTTTAGCAAAATTCTGAGCTGGTGTCCAGTAATCATTCATACCTGTAACTGTAGGCTGAATTACAGATGTCTTATTAAATGTATCATTCTGTGCTGATACAAGAGCATCTTTCTTAATTACATCTGTTGCAAGTAACTCTGTATTACAAGGAATAACATTTCTTAACTCATAATGCTTAGCCTGTGCATCCTTGCCTCCAAGATATTTAGCAAGTGCAACTGCTACCTGCTGATACTTGCAATTAGGGTTAACTGCTATAGCCTTTGAACCTGCAAATGCTTTAAGCTGCTTATCTGTTCCGTTAATCTTAACAGTTGGTAATGATACTGCACCAAAGTTATCTCCTAATATTTCCTTAACACTCTTATAATCCCATGAACCTGAGAAGTAAGCACCAACGCTTCCATCTCTTAAACCAGCAATACCTACACCCTGTAAATCATTGACAAAGTTAGGATTATTAACAAGTGCAACTAAAGCCTTGGTTGCTTGTGTTCCTTTATCACCCTTAATATCTACGCCTGCTGAATTATCCTTGCCGTCTTTTCCGAAATATGTACAGCCATTAGCAAGATAGAATGATGACATATACCAGCCTTCTGTTATATTAAATGCTACCTTGTTCTTTGAAAGCATTGTATCAAGACTCTTTATATCGCTTTCTGAGAATTTGCTCTTATCATAGAACATAAACCATGTATTAGTAGTAAATGGAACACCATATACACTGCCATCAACTGATACTGAATCAACTATTGCACTTGAATTAGTACTCTTAACATAATCTGCTGTTTCACCACCAAGCTTTGCTATAGCATTTGCATCAATAAGTGTCTGCAACTGATCATTAGCGAAGAAATATACATCGCCTGAATTCGCAGGATCCTGTGTAACTGTCTTACCTGCATCTGTCTCAGAACATACTCCGTATTCAAAAGTCAGATTCCATTCAGGATGTTCTGAATTGAACTGCTCGCACATTGTCTGAAGCCATTTGCCATTTTCTTCTGCCTGATCCTCTGCCGGGCCCCATACCTTAATAGTGGCTGTGATATTCTCATTATTATCCGCTGATTTGTTATCGTTTCCTCCACAGCCCACAAGCAATGAGCCACACATTGTTGCCGCCATAACAGCAGCCGCTAATCTTTTAAACCTCATAAACATACCTCCATTTCTTAATGCGTTTAACCGCTGATATGTACCATCTATTTATATAATACCCATTACCCGGAATACATATTATATATAATTAATTCGGTACATATCTTTTTGTAATTTATTTACAAGTTCTTTTGATAGTTTAATTATATGTTTATTTTATGAGAAATTAAATATAAGAAATTTTAGAAACATATTGGAATTTTTACATAAAAAATAAACAAAAAAGAAATGTTATCAAATAATGACAACATTTCTTTTTTATACTCATACTATTTATCATACTTTTTCATTAAGTATATCCGTTAATTAAATTAGTATATTATTATGTTTAGTTTATCTGCTATACAGCATATCAGACTGGCTTTCTTGCCGGGAACTCTATTGTTATAACCGTTCCATTCTCATCACTGCTTACTTTAAGATTATACTGCTCACCGTAAAACAGCCTTATACGGTCATTGACATTTCTTGCTCCATATCCGCCAGACTCACTTGTTAAGAATGTATGAGCCGTTTCTTTTGGCATACCAATGCCATTATCCTTAACCTCAATATGAATAAGTCCGTTATGAAGCTTTGCTACAACAGTGATAACTCCTCTTCTGTCAGTCAAAAGGTCTATTCCATGCTCAATAGCATTTTCAACAAGAGGCTGTAATATAAGATTAAGTGATTCATATTCAAGCACATTTTCATCAATATCCATAACAACATCAAATGAATTATCGTGCATTATCTGCTGTATGTTAAGATATGACTCCATATTACTTAATTCCTGCTTTACAGTCAGCGTATTCTTACCCTTATTAAGTGAAGTCCTGTAATAGTTAGAAAGGGCAAGTGTTATACCGCTTATATCATCCTGTCCGTACTCAATCGCCTTCCAGTTTATAAGCGATAATGAATTATAGAGGAAATGTGGGTTAATCTGTGCCCTTAATGCTCTCATCTCCGACTCTTTCTGGCTTAATTTCCCCTCATACACCTCATTGATAAGATTATTAATCGTACCTGTCATACTATTAAAGCCGTGTATCAATGCACCGATTTCATCCTTATCTGATGACCTTATAACAACATCAAAATCTCCATTCTCAACCTTTTCCATACTTGTTCTTAATTTATATATCCTCTTAGTTATGAAATCAGATGTAAATATTGTAGCCGCAGCCATTCCAATACACGCAACAACTAATGCAAGCACAATCATTGTAATAATGGAATTAGTTGATTTTAACATAAGCGACTTTGATGCATACACATAGCTTGTCCAGCCTGTAACGTCTGAGTTCTGCTTAATAAGCACATAACCTGCTATATTACTGCATACATTTTCTGAAAAATCCGCTTTTTCTATAAACTCAGTAAACCGGCTGTCTGAAAGGATATATTTATCGGCATTATCCAAAAATGCTGCTTTTTTGCTTATAATACTACCATTGCCATCAGTTACTATAATGCCACTGTTATCTATAAGTCCTTTTGCATAAATATCCATTATACTGTCATAATCTACATTAATATACATAATTCCAGTAATGCCGGCAGTGGCAAGCGTAGACATCTTCCTTGCTGATATAAGCTCTTTCTTATCTTTATCGACATACCAGTTAATATTAGTCGAATTAACTGCTGAATTATAAAATGCTTCATTCTCAATCTCTGATAATGGTGCAAGTGTAGTGTCGTGCTTTATTCCGTTATTAATGTATATCGTCACCTTGTTAATATCATTGTGAAAATATTTCAATGAAGATACAAGCGGGTCAAATGTCGTAACAATCTGGCTGTACATTTCATATTTGTTGCTGTAATTGTAGGAAAGTATTCCTGATACAGTTTCATTAAATGTTATGTAATTGGACAGATTATCATATACCTCTATCTGTCCGTCCACTGTTGTAACCGACTGCCTTAATGCACTTTCCATTGAACGGACATCCCTGTCCATAAGTATTGAGCGCATCTGTCCATACGCAAATACAAAAAGTATTATAAGTGGCAGAAGACCTGTGACGACATATATTATAACAAGCTTATTCTGAAGCTTTATATTATTCACCCATTGCTTTAATTTTAATGGTTCACTCATAACACTTCACCTTTATCCCTGAACTTCTGAGGGCTTACACCGAAATATTCCCTGAAACTCTGGCAGAAATATGACACATTCGGATAACCTGTCTTCTCACTTATATTAACAATCTTCATATTAGTGTCCGTGAGCAGCTCCTTAGCCTTTTCCATTCTGTACTGTTTTATATATTTGCTCAAGTTCTGCCCTGTCTCTTTCTTAAAAAGCGAACTTAGATAACTTGGTGCAAGATATACCATATCCGCTAACTGCTGTGCACCTAACTCCTCACTATAATGATTATGTATATACTCCTTAACCGTTTCAATCTCTCTGTGCATTGTCAATGGATTACTGATAAAACTCTTCTCTAATATATCAATATTATGATTAACAATATCCATTATGCAGTTAAAATCTTCTGATGTATACAACTTATCAATCTGTGATGCAAATTCATCTTCATTGGTCCCTGGAAGTGCATCATAGAAATCTTTAAGCAGGTTAGAGAATACGAACTTAATATATATATGTGAAAAATTCGACTGGCTTCTGTATTTCTTGCATAAAGCATCAAAATGTATTCTTAAAAATGTTACATCTTTCATCTTAATGTCCTGCTTCATCTGCTTCATAAGAACATCATCATCTATCTGTACGAAAACAGGCATTTTATCACTTATATCGTTGGTAAATATATAGTTATTTGTCTGGTAGAACTTATTGCTCATAAGGTTTTCTAATTCGTCCATCATATCAGATATCCTGTGATAATCATCTATAATATCAGACACAGCTACATACATAAACTGTCCCGTCTTACCGAATATATAATTATGCAGCTTTTCAAGCATATTCTTTAATAAATCCATACTTAACGCCTTAGCTTCATCTTTAATAAGTATAACTGACTGCTGTGTATTAAGATTAAGATACTGATATTCAATATCTCCCATACAATCCGCAAGGGTTAATATATTGGCATCTCCACCATCATATTTACCAAAGAAATCGGTATTGAATTCTATAAGAATAAGCCTGTTATAGCTTCTAAGAAAATCATCGCTTTCTAATATTCCCTTGGTATCAGCCTTATTAAGAAGCGAATACAGATAGAACTGCTTAACAAAATCCGCCTGTTTATTATAATTACTTGTATGAATACGTTCCTCATCAAGCTCTGCACACACTTTCTTAATTGTGTTCTCAAACTCCACAGGGTCAACAGGCTTTAAAATGTAATCTTTAACTCCCAGCTTTACCGCAAGCTTGGCATATTCAAATTCATTATATCCAGAAAATATTATTGTTTTAAGTTTTATATTATCTTCATTGAGCTTTTTAATAAGTGTTATTCCGTCCATAAATGGCATCTTCACATCTGTGAGAAGAATATCAATATGCTCTGCTTCATCACTGCATAAATATTCATATGCTTCCTTTCCATTAGCAGCCTCAACTATGCCCGCATTAATTGAAAGCCTTTTTAACAGCATTATTATTCCATTACGCTCTATTCTCTCATCATCAACAATTAATATATTATACATTTATTCTCCAATCTTTTTCCTGTATTTAACATACCTTAATAAATATACCAGCTTATATATTCTGCCCCTGTTTGTTATCCGAATATTGCAGGTTTTATTTTATATTATTTTACTATATTTTCTATATTTTGTAACCCATTTTTCTAATTATATATTATGCCAGCCTTGATTATCACTAAAAAAGCCTCTTAAAAGATATTTTCAATCCTTTAAGAGGCTGTCTGTTTATTAATACTTAATATTATTTGTTAGTTTCTTCAATGAACTCCTTGAGCTGTTTCTTAGCCTTGCCTGACACAATAATCTCTCTTGCCTTCTCAATACCATCCTTTAATGTAATTCCGTCTGAAGCAAGATATATAGCTGCACCAGCGTTAAGTAATACAACATCTGTCTTAGGTCCTTTAGCACCACCTAATATATCATTAACGATAGCTGCATTCTCCTGTGGTGTTCCACCAACAAGATCTTCCTTATTGCATCTTGTAAGTCCTAAATCTTCTGGCTTAATAACATATGACTTGAATTCATCGTTCTTGAATTCACATACCTTAGTCTCTGCACTAAGAGAAATCTCGTCCATAGAATCTCTGCCATATACAACCATAGCTCTCTTAACACCAAGATTTCTTAATACATGTGCAAGTGGTTCAACAAGTTCTTCGCTATATACACCGAATAACTGCATAGTAGCACCTGCTGGATTAGCTAATGGTCCAAGTACATTAAATAATGTTCTTATACCCATCTCTTTTCTTACAGCACCAACAAATCTCATTGCTGGGTGATACTTCTGTGCAAATAAGAAACAAAGATTAATATCTTTTAATATCTGGGCACTTCTTGCTGGAGCACAATCAATCTTTACACCAAGTGCTTCAAGACAATCGGCTGTTCCACACTTACTTGAAGCAGCTCTGTTACCATGCTTTGCAACAGGTATTCCTGCGGCAGATACAACAACTGATGAGAGTGTAGATATATTGATAGTATTAGAACCATCTCCACCTGTTCCTACGATCTCAAGCACATCCATATCATTAAGGAAACGCTCGCAGTGTGAACGTAATACCTTAGCTGCTGATGTAATCTCGTCAATTGTCTCACCTTTCATTGATAATGCTGTAAGGAATGAAGCTTTCTGTGCATCTGTAGCCTCTCCTGTCATTATCTCTTCCATAACCTGTTCCATAACCTCTGATGTGAGATCTTCTCTTTTAACTAACTGAGCTATTGCTTCTTTAATCATCGCCAAAACCCTAACCTTTCAAAAATCTATTTACATATTAGTCCTATATGTTTTCGCTGTCAATCCATAAAATAGCAATTAAACTGTCAGTTTTGAAAATATCATCAAAAATAAAGTCTTCATAAAGGTTCTCTATATTATCTTCTGAATATTCAACCTGTCTTGAGAAAATGTGCACTACATCCATTCTATCCTTGAAAGAATACTCTCTGTGGTTATCCAACCACCTTATAATATCCATCTGTCTTATAACAAAAAAATTAGTTACTAACATCTGACATTTGCCAAGGAAATCATAATCATATATTGACTTTGCAAAATATCTAAACACCAAATACTCCAAAAGCTGTCTGTATTCATATGCCCTTGAAACCATATAAGTTCCAAATTCCTCATTTAGTATATTGTATTCTTCATCACTCATCTGCTCAAAAAGGCTGTCAATAATATCCTTAAGTATGACCTCCCACTCAGGATTAAGCACTTCCATTTCTTCATAAGGATACAAAATCTGTCTTATACCCTGTTGTAATGATATATCCTCAAATTGTCCGCTGTCGCTTAGATTTCTTGTTTCATCTAAAGTATGGGCAATTCCTTCTTTGAGGTAATCATTAACAACAGATTTAATATTATCATACTCATCAGTGTTAATACACTGCTGGATTTTACTTCCCATATCAAGTATGACAATCAGCTTTTCGTGTATTGACAGGCTTTCCTTGGCTAATATCTTAAATACAGCCTCTCTTGCCGCGAATATCTGTAATGCAAATGAACTGTCATATTCTGAACTCGGTTCATATTCTTCATCACAGGCAGCAGTTTCCATACTAAAAGGACGATTTTCAGACAATATAATCCTTGCTGCTTCTTCACAGGCAAGACCAATTCCTGATTCCTTTATTGTACCATAATATTCCGAATATCTTGGAAACTGCTTACATACAACACCAAGATAATCTTCTCCAAGATTTTTATGTATTTCACATAAGCCATTATCATCAAGCATAGGACATTTGCCGTCACATAATTTGAAGCAATACTCCTCATCTTCATTCTGTGTTATGCTGTCAAGAATCTTGTGTTTAAGCTCACCTGTCATATTATTATAACGCTCATAGGTTTCATCATCTATGTCTATCTCCCAGCCGCCTATACAGCAGTTATCCTTACATTCGCTTGTTATACATCCAAATTCGTTATAATAAAATGGTACTCTCTGTTTCATTATCTTTACCTCAAAGTATATTCTATATAATTCTGTTAAATATATCTGATTTTATGTCTGCGATATCATCAATACTAATAATTATGTTATCCTGCATAACTATAATTTTCTGATAATCATCAATCTTTTTAATTACGCCGCTTATTGTAACATATTCTCCGCCATCTTTTCTTAAATCTTTAACAAAATAAGTTATGGTTACAACCGGCTGGCTGGCTATATTTGCTCGTAATATGGCGAATTTATTATTAAGAATATTAAGTTGTTCCTCGTCCTGTTCTATTTTCTCATCTGTAAGCCTTGCTGTTTCTGATATAGCTGCTCCAAGTCCGGTAAGTGCAGCAAATGGAGAAAACTGAGCAGCACGCTCATAATTAGACATTCTTTTATGCCTGTTATTTACAGGACGGGATTTATTAATTATATCTTCATATCCATTCAAAATAGTTCTCATTTCCCAATTATCAGCTTTATTCGTGATGACCGCCAATCTGCCTGTTTCTGTCCATAGCTGTCGCACCTTCTTTAAGATTCATTCCTCTGACAATTGCATTTTTGCCATATTTTTTCTTAATATCAACCATAGTCTTTAAGACTTTCTTCTCTTTTTCAAGCTTAGCACTTTCTTCCTCATTATCATCTTTATTAATAAAATCTGTGAATAAATCCATCTGATGATAAGAAGAATTCTTATTAACTGCTTCTTTTTCTGTTATGACGTGATTAGCCGTTATATTAATTCGTCTTGATAAAAGCCTTTTATCTACTATATCATCATACAGTCTGGTAACTGCCTGCGTAGCAAGTGCAACTGAAGCTGTATAACGAGAAAGATTAGCCGTTCCGTGAGCGTGCTTTGGTATCTTCCTGCCATATCTGTCTTTTACAACCTCGCCTTTATACTCACCTACACTTCTTCCGGTGGATATATTATCTATATCATATCCAACTGTAAGCACAAGCTGGTCTGTCACAAGTCCTTTATCTATAAGGTCAAGCATAAGCAGATCTACCATCTCACATACAACTAACCTTGTCTTCTCATAATCATATGCACAGTGAAGTACCTGTCCCGATGATATGCTGTTGCTTTCCGGCTTATACTGCTTAATGTCTGCTATTGTACACGGCTCATACCCCCACGCGTGGTCAATAAGGAGCTCTGCATTTACCCCAAACAGCTTATAGAGCAGTTCCTCATTATAGAAATCCTGCTCACCGCCAAGCGAACATCTCGCAACATCGCCCATTGTATATATACCATACTCTTTAAGTCTGGAAGCATATCCAGCACCCACTCTCCAGAAATCTGTAATAGGCTTGTGTCCCCATAGCTTTTCCCTATAGCTTCGTTCGTCTAACTCAGCTATTCTCACACCATCTTTATCTGCCGGAATATGCTTGGCAACTATATCCATAGCAATCTTACATAGATATAGATTCGTTCCTATGCCTGCCGTTGCAGTAATTCCTGTCGACTCAAGCACATCTTTAATCATAGTCATAGCCAGCTGGTGCGGTGTCATCTTATAGGTATTAAGATATGCCCCGACATCAATAAATACTTCATCAACCGAATATATATGAATATCCTCAGGTGCAACATATTTAAGGTAAATGTTATATATCTGTGTACTATATTTCATATATAAAGACATTCTTGGAGGTGCAATTATATAAGAAAGCTCGTAAGATTCATTATTCTTCAGTTCTTCTGAACTATATGAGCTTCCTGTAAACTGCCTGTTTCTTAACCTGCTCTTTCTTAGTGCATTGACCTCCTTGACCTTCTGTACAACCTCAAAAAGCCTTGCTCTCCCTGATATTCCGAAAGCCTTTAATGATGGTGACACGGCAAGGCATATCGTCTTTTCGGTTCTTTGGGGATCAGCAACTACAAGATTGGTATCAAGTGGGTCTAAATTTCTTTCGACACACTCCACAGATGCATAAAATGTCTTTAGATCTATTGCTATATACATATGGTTATTCTGCATTAATCATTCCCCACAATTAAATCTTACGCATAACCTCAAGTCTGCGGTGCAGCATTTTAATATGTTCCAGTTCCTTATCGTCAACTGCTCTTCCAGAATAATAGTATTCCACCGTTCCACACAGTTTATCATCATTATTATCAAGAACACCATTCTTTATAAGTATATTTTTTAAGTAATTAGATACTCCGATATTACCATCTATTATCTCAATATCATCCGGAAACAGCTTCGCAAATGAATCTTTGAAATAATTAAAATGTGTACAGCCAAGCACAAGTTCTGAATAATCATTAAAGTTATGTCCTGCAAACTGATTGTTAAGATAATTCATAACCTCTGCTGAATTAAATTCATCCTGCTGTGCAAATCTTACTAGCTTAGGAAGTGCAATAACATCTACCTTTGAGTCTATATCATACTTCATAATAAGATTTTTAAGTTTCACTCCCTTAGCCGTAACCGGAGTTGCAACAACCATTATCCTCTTACCCCTGTTATGTGCACAGGCTGGCTTAACTGCAGGTTCAATGCCGATTATTGGAATCTGGTATTTATTTCTTAAAAATGTAATGGCTGCACTAGTAGCTGTGTTGCACGCTAACACTATTGCCTTACAGCCCTTTGATACAAGAAAATCAACTGCCCTGTCTACATACTCTCTTATCTGTTCTGTAGTCTTTTCTCCATATGGCACATTATCAACATCTGCATAAAATACATAATCAACTTCAGGCAATGTTATCATTGCCTGATGAAGCAGTGATAAGCCGCCAATTCCTGAATCAAATATACCTATCTTCACGGTCCACACCTCATTTCCTTATACTTAA
>ULPE01016800.1_pt1 | contig 19543 bp, 13 predicted proteins | sample 1953211 | NCBI WGS metagenome assembly ULPE01 (sample SAMEA4835621, study PRJEB28245) | human gut metagenome | biome: gut microbiome; material: fecal sample | place: Denmark | collected 2008 | reverse complement strand
AAACAACAATAATCGCCGCTCAAAGGGTTTTGACATCACAACAAGCTTTGAAAAGGACTACAAGAAGCCAAAGCCAGAGGACACAATGAAGGATTCAGGTCTTTACTCAAAGATAGAGTTCTAAATTAAAAATGACAATAAGAAAACACGCTGAATTTTGGTTCAGCGTGTTTTTTTGTGCATATATTCGTATTATAATTTTTTCTTTTTCATTTGACCCTTGTTGCGTGGATATTTCTCAGGCGTTTCAGATACTTTTCTTATGAGGATAAGCGTTCTGCCGTCGCCTGTTGGAAGTTCATAATCAAAGACCTCTTCGACCTTTCCTCCCAGTATCTTAATAGCATTTTTAGCCTCTTTCAGCTCATCATTTCCTCCTGAGCCTTTCAATGCAACGAAATATCCGCCGACTTTTACAAAAGGCAGGCAATACTCGCATAGGTCGCTGAGGTTTGCCACTGCTCTTGCTGTGGCAATGTCAAATTGTTCACGGCACTCTATGCTTCTGCCAAGCTCCTCTGCTCTGCCGTGTATGCAGGTCGCACCAAGGTCAAGACTGTCTGAAAGCTGTGCAAGAAAATTTATCCTCTTATTAAGGCTATCCAAAAGTGTAAGCTTTATATCGTCACGGACGATTTTCAGTGGACAGGACGGAAATCCTGCTCCTGTGCCGACATCTATTACCGTTGCATTTTCTTTTACCTCGAAAAGTGTGAAAGGATAAACGCTGTCAAAAAAATGCTTTATTGAAATTCCCTCAGGGTCAGTGATAGCAGTAAGATTTATTTTCTCGTTCCATTCACAAAGCAGATCTGCATAAGCTTCAAAGCGTGAATAATCGCTGTCAGATATTGTTATATCATAATTATCAAAAAGCTTTATAAAATCGTCCTTAGAAATAAGCTTTGACATACTATTCCTCCCTATGGTCATTCTTTGATGAGAGCCATACCAAAAGCACACCTACGTCCGCAGGGTTTACTCCGCTGATTCGGCTTGCCTGACCAACTGATACAGGCTTTATCTTATTGAGCTTTTCAATTGCTTCAAGTCTAAGACTTTTTATATCATTATAGTCAATATCCGCAGGCAAAGCCTTTTTCTCCAGCTTTCGCATAGCCTCCACCTGTTCAAGCTGTATCTTTATATAGCCGTCATATTTTATCTGCAATTCTACCTGCTCTTTTACCTCTGCTGAAAGCTCAGGTCGTTCCTTATCGAAAGGAGCAAGACCGTCATATGACACCTGTGGTCTGCGGATAAGCTGAGCAAGCTTTATGCCGTTGTTGAGAGGGTCAGTGCCTACAGATTCAAGATAGGCATTTATCTCAGGATTTGGCGCAATATTTATTTTTGAAACACGCTTTATCTCAGCGGCTATCTGTGCATTTTTGTCAAGCAAATGCTGATATCTTTCGTCTGAAATAAGCCCAATCTCATGTCCTATAGGCGTAAGCCTTATATCAGCATTATCTTGTCTTAGCAAAAGTCTGTATTCGCTTCGTGATGTGAGCATTCTGTAAGGGTCTGAACAGCCCTTTGTTACAAGGTCATCAATAAGAGTGCCTATGTATGAGGACGCTCTGTCAAGAATAAGCTGCTTTCTGCCGAGAATTTTCAGTGCGGCATTTATGCCTGCGATAAGACCTTGTGCGGCGGCTTCTTCATATCCCGAAGTGCCGTTGAACTGACCTGCGCCGTAAAGACCGTCAAAAGCCTTGAACTCCAGCGTAGCAGAAAGCTCTGTAGGGTCGCAGCAATCATATTCTATGGCATAGGCGTTTCTCATTATCTCAACGTGTTCAAGTCCTTTTATAGTGTGCAAAAATTGAAGCTGAACGAACTCAGGCAGTGATGACGACATACCTTGCAGATAATATTCGTCAGTGTCAAGACCCATTGGCTCAATAAAAAGCTGATGCCTTGGCTTATCCGAAAATCTCATTATCTTGTCCTCAATAGACGGACAGTATCTTGGACCAATAGCGTGTATCCTACCCGAATATATAGGTGAAAGATGTATGTTATCTCTTATTACCTTGTGTGTTTCTTCATTTGTATAAGCAACATAGCATTTGACTTTATTTTCAAGTTTTTCATGATTATCAAAAGAAAATGGCGTTATATCATCGTCACCGCACTGAACTTCAAGCTTGTCAAAATCTATGGAACGCTTGTGTACACGGGCAGGAGTGCCTGTTTTGAAACGTCTTATGGTCATGCCTGCCTTTTTAAGACACTCTGTCAGACCAAGTGCAGGCAAAGTTGCGTCAGGGCCGCTTGAATATGATACTGCACCTACATGGACAGTGCCGCCAAGGTAAGTTCCCGTTGAGATCACAACAGCCTTGCAGTCATACTCAGTGCCAAGCTTTGTACGCACACCACGGACAGTTTTGCCGTCCTCCTCAAATAAAATATCAGTTATCTCAGCCTGCTTCAGATAAAGCCCGTCAGTATCTTCGATAGTCTTTTTCATAAGCTTATGATATTCAACACGGTCTATCTGCGCCCTCAGACTATGAACGGCAGGACCTTTTCCACGGTTGAGTATCCTGCTTTGCAGAAAAGTTTTATCCGCCGCCTTGCCCATTTCTCCGCCCAAAGCGTCTATCTCACGAACAAGATGTCCCTTTGCAGTTCCTCCTATAGAGGGATTGCATGGCATATTGGCAACACCGTCAAGTGTTATGGTAAAAAGTGCCGTCTTTAGTCCAAGGCGTGCCGCCGCCAAAGCCGCTTCACAGCCTGCGTGACCTGCACCTACCACAATAATATCAAAATATTCCTTTTGCATAATAAAACCACCTGTCTGAAAATAAGACCATATAAATTACTTTCCTACGCAGAATTTTGAAAATACCTCGTCTACCACCGCTTCTGTAGCTTTTTCTCCTGTCAGCTCCAAAAGTGCATTTGCGCCATTGTCTATCATCACAGTAACAGCGTCCAAAGTCTCTCCCATATCAAGGCTTTCAAGAGCCATGGCAAGATATTTTCTTGCACGTTCTGCACAGGCTATTTGACGCTCATTTGCAAAAATCGTGCTGTCAGCGTCATATCCGCCAATGCCTAAAAGCTTCTCTGCGGCTTTTTGAAGTTCTTCTCTGCCCTCGTCAAGCTTCGCAGAAATCTCTATCACATAGTCTGAATATTTTTCAAGCTGAGACCTTTCAACAACATTTTCAAGGTCAGACTTGTTGAGAACTATGATAACTTTCTTTCCAAGCTTTTTCACATATTCAAGAAGCTCCAAGTCTTCCTCGTCAAGCTCTCTTGAAATGTCGAAAACTTCTATTACAAGCATAGCGTTTTTAAGCTTTTTCTTTGCAATATCAACGCCTATTTTTTCAACTTCATCATCAGTTTCATGTATACCTGCAGTGTCGGAAAGCTTCAAAATAAGCTCGCCAAGCTTTGCACTTTCTTCGATAACATCTCGTGTAGTGCCTGCCACATTTGTGACTATGGAGCGGTCATATCCCAACAGCATATTCATGAGGGTCGATTTTCCAACATTCGGCTTGCCTGCGATAACAGTGTCAACACCGTTTTTCAGTATCATACCGCTGTCATGATCTGCTATTATTTTATCAAGCCCTGCCAAAGCGTTTTTAAGGCTCTCTCTGAGATTATCCTCAGATATCTCAGGCAAGTCCTCCTCTGGATAATCCACCCATGCCGCAAGCTCACCTAGTATTGTGACAAACTTTCTTGACATATCAGAAATCAGCCTGAAAAGCCTGCCCTCTTTTGTAAGATTTGCAGAATTAAGTGCATATTCTCCCTGAGCGGAGATAGTTTCCATTACGCCCTCAGCCTGAGTAAGTGAAAGCTTTCCGTTGAGAAAAGCCCTCTTTGTGAACTCGCCCCTCTGAGCAAGCTCTGCACCCTGTTCAATGCAAAGTCTGAGAACTTTTTTTGTAACATATATTCCGCCATGGCATGATATCTCGCAGACGTTTTCACCGGTGTATGACCTAGGTGCACGGAAAACCGTCAGAACACCGTCATCAACTTCTCTGCCGTTTTTGTCAACTATTTTTCCGTATGCACACGAATAGCCTGCCATGTTTTCAACACTTTTGCATGACAGCGGTTTAAAAACCTTTGCACCTATGCTTATGGCGTTTTCTCCGCTTATTCTTATGACTGATATACCGCCCTCAGCGAGTGGTGTCGAAACTGCACATATATCTTTCATTTTTACCTCTTTTTACTCTGACAGAGCCTTTCCCTGCCATGAATTTCTTCTTCCCATTTTCTTGTCTATCTCGTTCATAACGCAGAATTTTTTCAAACTCCACAAAGGTGCAACAAGATCGTCCTTTGCACCGTCGCCTGTCACACGCTGTATTACTATCTCAGCAGGCAGAAGCTCCAACTGGTCGCAGACGATATTAACATACTCGTCCATATCCAAAGCCCGAAATTCTCCACGCTCATACATCTGTGCAAGCACAGTGCCTTTTAAAACGTGCAGAAGATGTATCTTAATGCTTTGTATATCGAGCTGACCGAGAGTTTTAGCCGTTTCAAGCATCATATCCCTATCCTCACCGGGAAGCCCGTCGATGATATGCGCGCACACATTAACATTGCGTTTTCTCAGCATTTCATAGCCTTTGAGAAAATCCGCAAAAGTATGACAGCGGTTCATTTTCAAAGCCGTTTCGTCATGTATAGTCTGCAAACCAAGCTCTACAGTAAGAAAAGTCTTTTCCGCAAGCTCACCAAGGAGATCGGCTTTTTCTTCGTTGATGCAATCTGCCCTTGTTGCGATAGAAAGCCCTGCCGTATTTTCAAATGACAGGGCTGTATAAAACATTTTTCTCAGCGTTTCAACGTCAGCATAGGTGTTTGAGCCTGCCTGAAAATACGGTATGCACAGACCCTTGCTCCACTTCTTGCTCATTTTCTCCCTTATCTCTCTGTACTGAGTAAGGATATCCTCATGAGGGTCGCCTGCAAAATCTCCGCTCATTTTTGCCGAGCAGAACACACAGCCCCCCACACCTTTTGTGCCGTCTCTGTTCGGACAGCCAAGATCAATATTAAGCGGTATCTTGAAAACCTTAGTGCCGAACTTGTGCCTTAGATAATAATTGTAGGTATGATATCTTTTATTGTCATCAGAATAGGGAAAAGGGTTATCAAATCTGCTATTCATCTGACGGTCCCTCAGTTTGCTCGGTGGTAGGTTCTGCAGTTTCTGTCGGCTGAGTTGTGGTCTCAGGTGCCTTTGTTGTGGTCGTGGTAGTAGTAGGACCAGGCTGTACTATAGGCTCAGTTTCGGTGACAGTATAGTAAGGCTTGTCATTATTTGTGGTAGTGGAAGCCGTTGAAGTCGTTGTGGTGCTTTTAGTTTCCTCTGGTCTGTCAATAGCAGTGGTAGTTGTTGTTTTTTTCTTGTCCTCTTTTTTCTTTGTGGTAGTTACTTCACCGTCCTGCGGTTTTGCAGTGGTGATAACATTTTCGTCGGGATCATCACTGTCATTATTAGTCGGATGATCGAAGCTGTTGTGGTTAGAATCAGTATTGTCAGGAGTTTCCTTTATAGGGTCAGTGACCTTATTGCCGATACCATAAATAAGAGAGATACGCTCCTCAACAGCTTTCATGGCGTCAGGAAAAGGTATACTATTATTATAAGAGTCCTCCAATGCCTGAGTGTAATCCCCTGAAAAGAAAGTCTTGAATGTTAAAGACAGATTGTTGTCCTCCACAATGTCGCTTCCTGAAACTGAAATAAAGAATATGCAGGCAAATAGCATTATGACCGCTATGGAAAGAAGATTTATAAAGCTGTAATGCTCCTCCAAATTCGTTTTGGCAAGCTCTTCAGCCGCTTCCTCCGCAGCCTCGCATTCCTCCGGTATCTCATATTCATTGTCACCGTGAACGATATTGAATCGTGTAGTTTTCTTATCCATTAGTATTTTCCTCTTTTTATGCCGCATATTCCGCCGCAAGTGTTATAACGCTCACTGCAAAAACAAGCACTGTCATAATGGTCTTTGTTATCATAACTCTGCCATAAGCCGCCTGAGACTTCTGTGAAAGCTTTTTAAAAATCTTGCAGAAAGCCCTTTTTGCAGGTGGGCAGACAATAAAGAACGATATTACTATAAGGGTGATATTTTTTAGCACTGCACTTTTTACAGACACGCTCAAGGTGTATTTCACATTTACTCCTGCAAGTGCAAAGAGCCATTTTTTGTAGCCATAGAAGCTGTCAAAATAAAGTCCGCCAAAAATAACGAGAGCTGTCAGCAAAAGATAAATATACTTCACAAGGTCAGGCAGCTTTGAAAGCGGTCTTTCAAGAAACAGCTTTTCAAGGATACAAAGCACTGCCGCACAAAGTCCGACGATAATGAAATTCACCTTTGCCTGATACCATATAGAAAGAGCCAGACCGCAAAGTATATAGCACACAGAAGTAAAGACCTTGTTCATGTTTTTTTTGCAGCAAAAAATCTCGCTGAAAAAGTCAACAACAGTTGTATTGAAGCTTTTTATCATACCAGTGAAAAGTCCGTCAGCTTCGATGTCGGTGTAGTTGTCAGGATAAACAAAGCCGTTTGTAAGACCAAGACCCTTTGCCATATCCGAAAGTCCTGTGAAAAGAAAATAATACTGAGCCAAGAATGACAGCATACCAAGCCAACAGCCAAGGGTAGTTATCTCTTTGCCGTTAAGTCCTGCAAGCTTTATCTGTTCAAAAACGCCTGCAAGAAGCACCACCTTGCCAAAACCAAAAACTATCTTATTAAGCCCCTGGTTGAGCTTTGCTCCTGTGATCTCACGATGCCTTATCTGTGGCTCAATATCACCATATCTCACAAGAGGTCCCACAAGCATGAAATGCAGTGACACCATATAAGTCAAAAGGCAGAAAATGTTTTTTTCTGCTTTGCAGTTGCCCTTGAAAACGTCATAGACATAAGAAATTCCTCTGAGCATATAATAACCCATACCAAGTGGAAGTATGGCGGCGTCAAAACTGAGCTTTTTTACCTTATTATAAAGGATATTCTGACCGAATATCAGCATAAGAGATACGTTCATTATGATATCCAGCACTAAAAATATCCTGCAAAGGGCTTTGTTCTCACGGTTTTTTGAAATAATAAGACCAAATATCCAATCGAGGATAACTGACAGGAAAATAAGACAGAACACAAAAGGTCTGCCCCAACTGAAGAACAGCAGGGAACAAACTATCAGAATGAGGTTTTTATATTCTGCACTTCTGTCGAAAAGCGAAATAATGGTCATTATCGGGAACATTCCCAGTATAAATATAAGATCGGAATAAACCAAAATAAATTGCTCCTTAATATTTCTATATGTTAAGATATTTTTATATTTCTTTTGCTTATGATTTATACCTATAATTTTATCACAATTCACTAAATATAGCAAGCAAAATTATAAAGAAAATCTAAATTTTTCAGTTTTCTTCAAAAAGTATTTGCAATTAATAAAAACTGTGGTATAATTATAGTAAATAAATGTGCAATTCTACTTGGGGAAGGAGTGGCAGAGTTGGCTTCAATTTTAGTTACAGGAGCAAGCGGAATGATAGGCTTGTACCTTACATCCAGCTTACTGCACAAAAAGCATCGTGTATTCGGTATAGATACACGTAAAAATGAGTTTATTGGAACTGATCCAAACTATACTTTTATCCAGTGTGATATTACAGATAAGGACGCTATTACAAATGTAATCGATAGCAACAAGATCGACGTTGTCGTGCATCTGGCAAATTCTGTAGATAACGATATAGATCCATATGTAACAGACGCTGAGATGAAAAAGAGCAAGATATGTGATAAGTTCATATATGCGGCTGCAAACAAGGCTGAGGTAAGGAGTTTTATCCTGCTCAGCACAACAGCAATATATGGTGTACAGAAAGGCAGAGAACCAATAAGGGAAACTGCTCCTGAAAAGGGAAATTCAAACTATGCAGATCTTAAGATGACATCTGAGAAGATAATGCAGAAGGAATTTAAAAAGTCTGAAACTATACCTGTTATTGCCAGAGTAGCTCCTATTTATGACGCTGAGTATACACAAAATCTGAGAGACAGAGTATTTGACGCAAAGGAAAATGTTGCATACATATTCAATGATGGAGAATACGGTTTTTCATTCTGCTGTGTATTCAATCTTATCGACTTTATAAATGGTATCATCAATGTACCGTCAGGAAGATATGAGGGAATCTACAATCTTGCTGATTCAAGGCTGATAACGGCAAAAGAGATAATTGATTATGAAAAGGAACATCACCGCATAGGTGCAGTTATCCAGAAATCACCTGGAATGGGACTAAGCATCAACAAAGGTAAGATGAAAACTGATTATCGCTATTTTGACCCATCTATCACATTCAACAACTGGAACATAGACAACACAAGGGCAAAGAGAATAGCACCTTTCAGATGGACACTTTCAAACACAAAATAAACTCACAAAGGCAGTCCTAGGGCTGCCTTTTTTGTATTGTTCCATGTGGAACATTTGAAAAAACAGGAGAGCTAAGATATCATGGAAAGCAATAGGTTAGTTAAAATATTATGTGTTGTCTGTGCGGCAGGCTGTTGTCTTTCCTCTTGCGGAAGCACAGGGGAAGAAAAGCCCAAAAAGCTTTCAAGCGTCAGCACAGGAGTCACCACAACTGTGACCACAAATAAAAAGTCTGCCGAAACTATCACGGGTTCAGTGACTACTATACAAACAGCAGCGACTTGTACAAAGATAGTTTTTGATGGCGGCTATACCCTTTTTGCAAATGTGCAGGGTGGATATACTCTTATAAACAGTTCAAATGAGATAGTGAACTCTTTTGAGATAACAGATGATAACGGTGATAAGCTTGTACTGACCTGTGACGGAAATACTGTCACTGTCACTAAGAACGGAAAAAAGGTCAACTCGTTCAGTTATAAAGGCACAAGGATAATAATATCAGCCAACGAGGTTTACTATGCAAACACAAAGGTGACATATGTTGATGAAAGTTTCAGCAGCTTTAACGTAACTGACAAGGTGACTATAAGGTGTATCGCAGAGAACAAGTTTGAAATTGTAAAAGACGGCAAGACAGTAAAGAAAGTTACTGTAAAAGATGTGAACGGCTCAAAGTATGTGCTTGAAGCCATGGATAAGGGCATGGAGATAACAAACACAGATAATGAGCTTATGGAATCCATAGTGGTAGGCAATAACTACATAAGCGTGTCAGGGGATAAGGTTATCATAAACGGAAAGACCATGCGGCCACCTCACAGTGCAGATATAAAAGCTGTGACTACAACTGTTACTACAACAACGACAGCGGCTGCTACTACCACAACGACTTCAAAGAAAACTGAAAAGAAAACAGAAACGCAAACTGAAACTGTTACCGAGCCTGTGCAGGAAGAACAGCCCTCTGCTCCACAGCCTGCCGAGCCTACTGAACCTGATTCAAGCACGAATATGTCAAATAGAAATCTTTCTGCTGAAACATCTGAAATGCTTGGCTATGTAAATGAGGTCAGAAAACAGTATGGTTTAAGAGAGCTTGAGGGACTTGAGCTTCTTGACTCTGCGGCAGATGTGCGAGCAAACGAACTTCTAGGAAATTATTCTCATGACAGACCTGACGGCAATTCATACATCACAGCTATAGAAGAAACTGACCTTCCTGAATGGCGTGCGGCGGCTGAAAATATCGCATATGGTATGAACAGCATGAGCACAGTAAAAGAAGCCTTTGACGCATGGATGAATTCACCGCCTCATAGAGAAAATATCCTCAACCCTGATGTGCGTTACATGGCGTGCGCAAAAGCTACAAAGTCAGAAAACGGGGAATACACCTATTGGGAACAGCTTTTTTACAGCGACATATAAAAAATTGGACAGACTTTTGAGCCTGTCCAATTTTTTTGTTCCATGTGGAACATTTTATTCTGCCTGCTTTTCCGATGGTATCTTTATAATATATTCGATATAATCCTCGTGGTCGATGCGTTTTGCGTCAGCGTTCACTCCTGCCATTCTCATAACATCTATCGCCTTATTGACACTGTTGAAAAACAATCTAACATCTTTTAACATAGCCGCTCTTTTGTGATAGCTTGCACGCTTTTCATCATCTTTCAGAAGCTTGGCTATATATTTTTCCAATGTGTCAACTGTCCAACCACTTTCAGCCGCTTTGTTCAACACAGCAAGCCTGCGGTCATTATCTGTGATCTTTAGCAAAGCCCTTGCGTGACGTTCTGACATATTGTTATCGAGAATTATTTTGCGTTCCTCAGCGTTAAGTTTCAGAATACGAAGCTTGTTTGCAACTGTGGATTGAGCAAGTCCCAGACGAATAGCCGCAGATTCCTGAGTCATGCCATATTTTGTGATGAGCTGAGAGATCGCTTCGGCTTCTTCAAAAAAATTCAGGTCACAACGTTGGATATTCTCTATAAGTGCAATGACCTGCGAACGTTCCTCTGTGGCATTAATAAGTATACACGGCACTGACCTTAGTCCTGCAAGCTTTGCCGCACGCAAACGCCGTTCACCTGACACAAGCTCAAAAGTGCCTTTTACACGCCTCACTGTGAGAGGTTGTATGATCCCGTCCTGAGAAATGCTTTTTGTAAGGCTTGTTAGTTCGGCAGGTGAGAAATATCGCCTTGGCTGAACAGGGTTCGACCTTATCTCTCCTATGGAAATGTCGATTATTTTGCCTAACGTCTGATAGGGTGAAGCCCTTTGTGATTCGTCAGTTTCTTCGCTGAAAGCTTTTGTTAATGTTTTTGGAAAAATGCTCATATTTTATACCTCCGTTTCGTTTTAAAATAATCATAACACTTCACGATCCTCAATTCTATATTTTATTCAGAAAACTTTTCTGCTCTTTATGACCTTGATTTTGATATTGATACTTTATTCTTTGTATTATTTTCTAAATTGTCATGTGCTTTGTCGGATAAAGTAAAAATCTGATTTGTTCTATGTGGAACATTTTCAAGAAAATTTGTAAAAGGGTCTTTTCAAAAGTGAAAAATTGTAGTATAATAAATATGATATAATTCTACTTAGAAAAGAGGTCAAGAATATGGGGAAAATAATTGCCGTTTCAAATCAGAAAGGCGGCGTTGGAAAATCTACTACTGTTGTAAATCTTGCAGCGGTTTTTGGACTAAAGGGCAAAAAAGTCCTGATCGTTGACTTTGACCCACAGGGCAATACTACCACAAGCTTTGGTATAAAGAAAAAAAGTATCAGAAATACAGTGTTTGATGTAATATTTGAAGAATGTTCGATATTTGAAGCTGTCGTGCCAACTTCCTGCCGTGGAGTTTCAGTTGTGCCGACAACTCAGGACCTTTCAGGTGCTTCTGTGTCACTTGTGAACGAAAAGGACAGAGCAATGAAGCTTCGCAACGCTCTCATACCTGCAAAAGAATTTTATGACTACATATTTATAGATTGTCCCCCAACTCTCGATATGCTCACAATAAATGCACTTGCGGCGGCTGATTCTGTACTTATCCCTCTCCAATGCGAGTTTCTTTCTTTGGAGGGTCTTGTTGAGCTTCACAATACTATCAACAGAGTAAAAGTTTCTTTCAATCCTGACCTTGATATTGAGGGCATTTTGTTTACAATGTGCGTTGAAAGATACAAGATAACAGGTCAGATAATAAGCGAGGTCAAAAAGCACTTTGCAAAGGAAGTCTTTGAAACTACCATACCGAGAAACGTTGCCTTGTCGGAAGCCCCGAGCTTTGGTGAGCCGGCTATTTATTATGATAAGAAGGCAAAAGGCTCAAAGGCATATGAAAATCTTGCAAAAGAAATAGCTAAAAGAGAAAAGAAAAAAGCGGCAAAGAATAAAGAAAAATAAAGAAAAAAATAATGTTCCACATGGAACATTGTATCTTATAATGTGAAAGGAAAATACAATGGCTAAAAAAAGCAAAATGGACAGAGGCTTGGATAGCCTGTTCTTTGATAATTCTATAGATGAGGTCACACAATCTGATAGTGAATCGGTAAAAAATGATGATGGTGAAAATGGCATTTCCACAGTAAGGATATCTCTTATTGAGCCTGACAAAAATCAGCCACGTTCTAAGTTTGACGAGGACGCTCTTAATGAGCTTGCGGAAAATATCAGACAGCATGGTGTTTTGCAGCCTATACTTGTAAGACCTCTTGACAATGGGGGATATAAGATAGTTGCAGGCGAGCGCAGGTGGCGTGCGGCACGTCTGGCTGGACTTGATGAGATACCTGTTTATATAAAGGAGCTTACAGATCTTGAAGCCGCTGAGATATCCCTTATTGAAAATATCCAGCGTAAAGACCTTACACCTCTTGAGGAGGCTGCCGCTTATCAGACTCTTATGGAAACCTATGGTCTTACTCAGCAACAGGTGGCAGAAGCTGTTGGACGTTCACGTTCCGCTGTGGCAAACTCTATCAGACTTCTTTCCCTTAGCGAAAATGTGCAGGAAATGCTCCGTGACAAAAAGCTCACCGAGGGTCACGCAAAAGTGCTTGCAGGCGTTGTGGATAAGGATACTCAGGAGAAGCTTGCCACAGAGTGTATAGAAAATGGCTGGACGGTAAGAGAGCTTGAAAAAGCTATCGCCGCTTTGGAAACAAATAAAAAAGCTGAAAAGAAAATAAAGCGTACTATCACAAATCCTATGTACACTGAGTTTGAGATAAGAGTAAATCAAGCTACCGATAAGCTTCGTGTAAGTTTAAGCGAGGATAAAAAAGGCGGCTCAAAGCTTGATGTAAAATTCAGCTCTGATGTTGACGTGGATAAGATACTCAATGCCCTCGCCGAACTTCTTATGAACTGCTAGTTTTATAATTTAAATATATGAAAAATGTCTGTTTCGGCAGGCATTTTTTTTATCTCCGTAATACAGCACGTCTGAAATATGAGGAAGTCATAACTAACCGAAAATAGGGGGTTTACAGCGTATAAATCAAGAAAAAATGTGGTAAAAGGTCTTTACAAATTGAAAAATAAGTGGTATACTATAAGAGCAAAAACAGATGTATCCTGAGAAAGTTTGTTACAGCTTACTTTTGAAGAAAATATCTGCTGTCCTTAAACAGACGTGTTTGAAAAAGTACGCTAAAAAGGAAATTTGAGTTTTGAGCTTTTGCTTGAAATATCGAGAAAGGAATGATTCTAAAATGGCAAGAAAAATGAAAACCATGGACGGAAACAACGCTGCTGCTTGGGCGTCATACCCATTTACAGAAGTTGCTGCTATCTATCCAATCACACCATCATCTGTTATGGCAGAAGTAACAGACCAGTGGGCTGCCAAGGGTAAGGAAAACCTGTTTGGCACTCCTGTAAAGCTTGCAGAAATGCAGTCTGAGGCAGGTGCTTCAGGTACAGTACACGGCTCACTTGCAGCCGGTGCGCTCACAACAACATATACAGCATCACAGGGACTTCTTCTTATGATCCCTAACCTGTATAAGATCGCAGGTGAGCTTCTCCCTTGCGTTATCCATGTATCTGCAAGATGTGTAGCTTCACACGCACTTAATATTTTCGGCGACCATTCTGACATCTATGCTTGCCGTCAGACAGGTTTTGCTATGCTTTGTTCTTCAAATGTACAGGAGGTAATGGACCTGGGTACAGTTGCTCACCTCTCAACTATCGAGGGCAGAGTACCATTCATCCACTTCTTTGACGGATTCAGAACATCTCACGAGATCCAGAAGATCGAGACATGGGATATGGAAGACGTAAGAGATATGGTTGACTTCGAGAAGGTGGAGGAGTTCAGAAAGAGAGCTCTTAACCCTGAGCACCCTGTACTTAGAGGTACAGCTCAGAACCCTGATATCTTCTTCCAGGCAAGAGAAGCTTGTAACCCATACTATGACGCTATCCCTGGCATCGTAGAGGATTACATGAACAAGGTAAACGAAAAGATCGGCACAAACTACAAGCTGTTCAACTACTACGGCGCACCAGACGCTACACACGTTATCGTAGCTATGGGTTCTGTTTGTGACACTATCGAAGAAACAATTGATTACCTCAACGAGAAGGAAGGCACAAAGCTCGGTCTTGTTAAGGTTAGACTTTACAGACCTTTCCGTGCTGACAAGCTCGTTGAAGCTATCCCTTCAACTTGTGAGCAGATCTCAGTTCTTGACAGAACTAAGGAGCCAGGTTCTGAGGGCGAGCCTCTTTATCTTGACGTTGTTGCTGCTCTTAAGGGTACACAGTTCCATGATGTAGCTATCGCTTCAGGCAGATATGGTCTTGGTTCTAAGGATACAACTCCTGCACAGATCAAGGCTGTTTACTGGAATGCAAGCTGGAAGGATACATATAAGCCAAGATTTACTATCGGTATCGAAGACGATGTTACAAACCTCTCTCTCGAAACTGAGGGCAAGCTTGACTCTGCTCCAGCAGGCACAACTGCTTGTAAGTTCTGGGGTCTTGGTGCTGACGGTACTGTTGGTGCAAACAAGAACTCTATCAAGATCATTGGTGACCATACAGATCTGTATGCTCAGGCATACTTTGCATATGACTCAAAGAAGTCAGGCGGTGTAACAGTTTCTCACCTGAGATTCGGTAAGACACCTATCAAGTCAACATACCTTATCAATCAGGCTGACTTTGTTGCTTGTCATAACGAGTCTTATATCACTAAGTACAACATGGTACAGGATATCAAGCCAGGCGGAACATTCCTTCTGAACTGCCAGTGGGAGCATGAAGAGCTGGATAAGCACCTCCCAGGTCAGGTAAAGAGATATATCGCTGAGAACAACATCAAGTTCTATACGATCAACGGCGTTAAGATCGGTAAGGAGATCGGTCTGGGCAACAGAATAAACACTGTTCTTCAGTCTGCATTCTTCAAGCTTGCTAACATCATTCCTATCGACGACGCTATCAAGTACATGAAGGACGCTGCTACAGCTTCTTATTCTAAGAAGGGCGACGCTATCGTTAAGATGAACCATGACGCTATCGACGCTGGATGTCAGCAGGTTCACGAAGTTAAGGTTCCTGCATCTTGGAAGAAGTGCAAGGATACGCCAATGGGTATGCCTGCCGCTAAGTGCGCAGATAAGACACTTCAGGACTTCGTAAACAACATTCAGATCCCTTGCAACGCTCAGGAAGGCGACAAGCTCCCTGTTTCAACATTCACAGGTATGGCAGACGGCACATTCCCACAGGGTTCTGCTGCATTTGAGAAGAGAGGTATCGCTGTTGACGTTCCTGCATGGAATGGTGACAACTGTATCCAGTGTAACTTCTGTTCATATGTATGTCCACACGCAGTTATCAGACCTGTTGTAATGACAGACGCTGAGCTGAAGAAGGCTCCTAAGCTTGCTCAGGAGAAGGCAGTAGCTATGACAGGTATGCCTGGTTACAACTTCGTAATGACAATGTCTGCTCTGGACTGCACAGGCTGCGGTTCTTGCGTAAATGTTTGTCCTGGTAAGAAGGGCAACAAGGCTCTCAGCATGATGCCACTTGAAACTCAGCTCGCTGAGCAGGAAGTATTCAACTATGGTCTTACACTTGCTGAAAAGCCAGAAGTATTCGAGAAGTTCAAGGCAACAACAGTTAAGGGTTCACAGTTCAAGCAGCCACTGCTTGAATTCTCAGGCGCTTGCGCAGGCTGCGGTGAAACACCTTATGCTAAGCTCATCACACAGCTCTTTGGTGACAGAATGTACATTGCTAACGCAACAGGCTGTTCATCAATCTGGGGTGGTTCTGCTCCTTCAACTCCATACACAGTAAACAAGGACGGCAAGGGTCCAGCTTGGGCTAACTCACTGTTCGAGGATAACGCTGAGTATGGTTACGGTATGTTCCTTGCACAGTCAACTATCAGAAACAGAACAATCGCTAAGGTTCTTGAGCTGTCTAAGACAACTAAGGCTGCAGCTCTCAAGAAGGCTTGCGAAGAGTATCTTGAAACAGTAGATGACGGCGAGAAGAACTCAGCAGCTACAGATAATCTTATCGCAGCTCTCAAGAAGACAAAGAACAAGGCTACTGAGGAGATCCTTAAGGACGCTGACTATCTGAGAAAGAAGTCAATGTGGATCTTCGGCGGTGACGGCTGGGCTTACGATATCGGATTCTCAGGCGTTGACCACGTTATCGCTCAGGGCGAGGACGTAAACATCTTCGTATTCGATACTGAGGTTTACTCAAATACAGGCGGACAGTCATCTAAGTCAACTCCAACAGGTGCTATCGCTCAGTTCGCAGCAGCTGGTAAGGAAGTTAAGAAGAAGGATCTCGCAGGTATCGCAATGTCTTACGGCTATGTATATGTAGCTCACGTTGCAATGGGTGCTGATTACAATCAGTGCATCAAGGCTATCCACGAGGCAGAGTCTTATCACGGCCCTTCAATCATCATCGGTTATGCTCCATGTATCAACCATGGTATCAAGGGTGGTATGTCAATTGCTCAGACAGAGGAGAAGAAGGCTGTTCAGGCTGGTTACTGGCATCTGTACAGATTCGACCCACGTCTTAAGGCAGAGGGCAAGAATCCATTTATCCTTGATTCTAAGGCTCCAACAGCTGACTATAAGGACTTCATCATGGGCGAGGTACGTTACAACGCACTTGCTAGACAGAATCCTGAGAGAGCTGAGAAGCTCTTTGGTAAGGCTGTTCAGAACGCTAAGGACAGATATGATTATCTGCTCAGATACGCTAAGCTTTACAATACTGAGGAAAAGTAATCTAAGTTACTATAAAAAAGACGCTCATGCACTTCGGTGCGTGGGCGCTCTTTTTTTCACCACAAAAAAAAGGGTACTGCCACACTGACAGTACCCTTTATATATGCAGTGGCGAACAGCGTTCGACCGTTTAATGTAGCATTTTCTATGACTACATACCCTTTTTGATAAGATAAGTTTTCAGTATAGCCACAGTTGTCTTTGCGTCAGGGAGCTTGTTTTCCATGACCATTTTGTAAGCTTCTTCAAGAGGCATTTTTGTTACGTCAAGGAACTCGCCCTCGTCAAGGTGCTGCTCACCGAAATCAAGTCCCTCTGCCATATACATATGGATTATCTCGGTATCATAAGCCACTGTAGGATAAATACAGCCAAGATAAGTCATTTTTTCTGCCGTTGCACCTATCTCCTCTTTAAGCTCACGCCTTCCGCACTCCAAATGATCTTCACCGTATTCAAGCTTTCCTGCAGGTATCTCCATAAGTGCGGTCTTAAAAGGATAGCGGAACTGCTTCACAAAATAAACATTCTCGTCCTCGTCAAGAGCAACGATGCAAACTCCGCCGGGGTGATGAATGACCTCTCTAAGCGTCTTGTAGCCGTTTTCAAGCTCCACTTCATCACAAGTCAGGTGAACGACCCTGCCCTTGTATATCTCTTTTTCACTGATAGTTTTTTCGTTCTGATACATTTTATATCCTCCCTTTCAGGTTTATGCGTTCTTTTCAACAGGCTGAGCTTCTTCTTTTTTCTTTCTGCCTGTAAATCTCACTGCGCCAAGGTAAACGATAAGCGAGCCGAAGCCAACGGCTGTTATTACCTTGCCCCAGAAAAGACCCTTTGTTTCGTAGGTGAACTGGATGTCGTTTGAACCCGCAGGACAAAGAACAGCCATAAAGCCGTAATCCACCTTTTCTATCTCCACGTCCTGACCATTCACCTTTGCGCTCCAGCCGTCATCATATGGAACTGAGAAGAACACAAGGTTATCCTTGTCAAGGTCGATCTTGGCGTTGAAACCATAAGAATCATAACTGAATGATGAACAACTGTTTGCACGTCTGTCAAGGCAGTTCTGATAATACTGATCTGTTGAGTAGTCGGTACCCTTAAAGCTGTAGTAGCTGAGGATATTATTGTATTTTGCAGCCTGCTCAGGGGTAAGCACAAGGGCTTTCATGAGCATTGATGTCTTGTCTACCTCTGAAGCCTTCTGAATGTCGCTGTCAAGGCAGTAGTAATCATATGTGAAGCCCATTGGTACATAATATTTGTTTTCGTAAATGTTGAAACCATTCTGAGTATCAACATATTCAAAGCCGTAGAGATTTGCAAGAGTTTCTGGCTTCGATACCTCTGTGATACCTTTTCTCTCACTTTCAGTAAGTTCATTGAAATAGTATTTTACGGAAAACAGGCTTCTTAGTGGATAGACCTTAGTTTCCATTCTTGATGCAACATCTCTCGTTTGTCCGATAGAGCTGTAGAAATCCATGATAGATGTTGAAACAACGCTGTGGAAGCATCTCATTGATGAAAGCTTCCAGAACATACACCAGTTGTCAACATTTTCTGAGGTATCTATTCTGTAGAAATTGTTGTCAGTATTGTAGTTCTCTGATCCAGACTCCAGCTTATCCATGTTGATGTTGTCGCCACCGTTTATTGCTCTGTTGATGTAGTCGGTGTTGTCAGTACCCTGGCTTACGCCGTATACGATAGAAGAAGTCATGCAGATGACCACCGCAACCGCCGTCATTGCAGAAGCGATCTTCATGTAGTCGAGCTTCTTCTCTGCGACCACATATATAAGCGTGCCAAGCATTATTATCATTACTATGGTAACGATAGCCTGAATGTAGTAAAGTTCAATATATTCAGGGACTTTGCCATAGGATACAACGCCGTTTTCGTTTGTCGGAAGCAGACCGATGCCAATAAATATCGCACATACTACACAAACAGGCACAAATCCCTTTTTCAGATCGTCCTTGTTTTCTGCGATGACCTTTGCTGTCATAAGGCACATAAGCAGTATAGGCATATAATACCATCTTGCATAATATGACGCATTGAAAAGGACGAAAGAGGAGTTCAATATAGGCACGCAAGCCATTATGCCGAACACAATAATAGCCTTTGTAAGCCAACTGTCTTTGCCTTTCTTTCTCGTTCTCATAAACGCTATAACGCCAGCCATTGAGAACATAGGCAGATAGCCTGCCATTGAAGCCCATCTTGCCTTGTCTGAGTTAAGGATATTTATTCTTGCAGGCATATCGGAAAGCATAAAGAACGATTGGATAATTCTTGGTATTCTTACATTTTCACCGTATATAACAAGGTCAAGTCCATAAAGTCTTTCGTTTACACGGTAGTTGCCCATTACGCTCAGCGCTGACGGCAGGAAGATAACAGCGGATATCATCACACCGATAACAGCCTCAAGGATAAGCAGACCGAACTTCTTCATGTCAATTTCAAAGTCCTTGTCAAGGCATCTCAGGAAGAAGTAGATAATAACGAATACGACCTCGCAGGCAAAGAAGAAATAGCTTATGGTCGCACAAATAGCTACCGCTACCGCAAACGGACCCTTCTTGTTCTTTTGAACCAACAGTTCAAATCCTAAAAGCATGAGAGGGAAGAACGCAGTTGCGTCGTGGAAGTGGTTGAAGAAAACGTTGTAGGTCTGGAAGCCTGAGAAAGCGTAAAGCAGACCGCCTATAAAGCAGGCGCTTGTGTTGTC
>ULPE01026219.1_pt1 | contig 19690 bp, 19 predicted proteins | sample 1953211 | NCBI WGS metagenome assembly ULPE01 (sample SAMEA4835621, study PRJEB28245) | human gut metagenome | biome: gut microbiome; material: fecal sample | place: Denmark | collected 2008 | reverse complement strand
CGGCCGGTGAATTATCGACCATTATGACGATATTTCCGTCAAGTATCGCAGCAGATGCCGTATCCGGTCTTTCTGAATATTTAAACTTTGGAAATGGATTAATCCATTTATACTCAAAAAGACACTCCGCAAGGCTTTCAACATTCATGGTAAGTGATTCTACATTTAGTTTTTTTATTCTTTCCTTAATATTATTAAGAAGACTTTTATCAACCAGGTCATCTATATAACATATGGCAACATCAGAGCGTGAGCGTGTTCCCACATTAAACATCTCCATTGAAAATCCTGTATCTCTTATTCTTCTTCTAAGCAATGCCGCATTTAATACAAGTGTCTCAACAAAACCATCTCTTGAGCCTCTTAGAACTCTGTCTTTCCACGGTTCAGCAACCGACCTCATCGGATAAGTCCTGCAGTCTATAAGTACAGCCTCGTCAAATCCATCTACAAAAAGGACTGTAACTCCTGCAAGAAAAGATGTTATAACCCGCTCATACTTATCAGCCCTGTCAACTTCTGTATATGGCATCCCATTTTCAAGAAATTTATCTATATTACTGACATCTTCCGGTTTTAAGGAATAAAAAAACTGCATAAGTTTTTCCACCATATCCTCCTGAACAAAACCATCGATAAAGAAAAAACCGGCCTTCTTTCCGCCTATTCTGACTTCTCTGTCTAGCATGTCAAAATTAGCCGGGAATCTCAGCCGGTCTTTAAAATTCATTATATTTTCATCTGCATTTTTTACAAAATCACTCATATTAAGGCAATCCTTTCAATATTTATAATGCTCCACAAATATTCGCAGCATTTTATTTATATGATTGCCTTAATATTTATTTTAATGCAGAAATTTTACAATCCAATTGGCCCCTGATTGTTAAAATCATCTAAAGAATCATATCCATCCATCTGGAAGAAATAACTAAATGACCCCCCTGACCTGTTTCCATAGAAAATTATTTCAATTACCGGTTTTGTCAAATCAAATTTTTTCTCAGGTGAAATGTTTTTCAGGTTTTCTTTCAAATCAGGAACAATTTTATTGCCGTCCATATTTTCTGACCATATTCGTGATTGAGTATTATTTTCTACATCATAGACTGATATATAGCATGTATAATTATCTTTATTTTTCTCTGTCTCAATATTATCAAGATAATTACACATTGATTCGTAAGAATCCTTTTTATTTTCTGCCACATACTTATTAACAGCATTCATGTATGCCTGAAGCGTGTTTGGCATTTTATCTCCGATTAATACTTCTGAAGTATATTTAGTTCCATTAAGTGAAAATGATATATCAACATAAGCCAGTGATACACCTCTTTTCCTTCCATTAACTGTAAGATACCAGTCCTCAAATGACATTTTTGACACTTCATCTAAAAATGTATTATATAATTTTTTACTGTCCTCATCGGACATATTATCTGACCAGCTTATTACAGCTTCTTCATACTGCGGAAGCTTTTTATATTTTTTGCAGAATTCATCATTCTTCACTGCTCCATTTATAATTGTCTGTATATCTTTTTCTTTGACATATACAGTTCTGTATCTTCCCCAAATGCCATCCTTAATATATACAGTAACCGGGCTGTAATCGCCATTCTGGAATATTGCTGAATATTCATCAGAAGTATTATATATTTCCATATTATCTTTCATTGAATTAACAATTGAATTAATTGCATCTATGTCGTCAATTTTTACCTGTGAAAATACATCTGAAAAATAATCTTTATCATAAACATATGAACCATTTCCTGTATTTATTTTTATATACTTAATCTTTGATGCATCCGGCTGATAATTAATCATACTGCCAATTCCGATATTTACAATCACACCAAAAACAGCTGCCAGCACATATGCAGTAATTATTGAAGGGATTGCTTTTATCACACGGTGCGTTTTTCTGCTTGCAATCAACTCATATACTATAACAACAACCGCAGCCACAATGAACGTTATAACTACATATAATATACTCTGCGACTTTTCTATATCTGCATTTCTTACTGCACCCACAAATGAAATCACACCAATAATACTTATTGAAAATCCGATAACTGTACGTATTACAAACTGCAGTTTCCAAGACAGTGTAGGTTTTCCTGCCGTCTCACTCTTTCTTCTTATAAAAAGCAGACAACCGGTAACAAAATAAATAAGTGCAAGAACAAATGTGTATATTTTTGAGTGTGCTACATTAATTACACCATCTAATGACGAACCTGTAAACACACTGAACACCTGACCAACAATCATATTATAGCTATTGTCAAGAATTGAAACAAAATGCTCTGATGATGCAAAATATACTATTGATACAACTGTCACCTGAACCATCAATATTATAAATCTTGGAAAAAACAATATAAGTCCAGTAAGACATATATTACTGAATATATTTCCTGTTATAGAACAAGCAAGTGTTGCTGCTGCCGCACATAACAGACAGCATATAAATTCCGAGAAAAACACACTAAGTATAGAGCCATAATTTACAATATAACATGTTTTAAATATTTTATATAAAATTGCAGCTGATAAAAATATTGATGCATACATAATCAGAATCCATAATACAAAGGCTGCTATTTTAGTAAGATACAGATTCAGCCTTGTATAAGCAAGCGAATGATAAAAATCACTTGTATTTCTTTTATTAAGAAAATTCCACGCAAATAAAACAAGAACCGGTGTTATTATTGCAAATGTAAGAATCAGTATAGGTATAAAATCATTCCCATCAACAAGCTGAACATATCTTGATGCCTTTTCAACGCCTGCATATTCAATATTAGATTTAATATTAACTGCACTTATGCAAATTGGCACGCATGTTATAAGCACCATTAATATCGTTGATATAAAACCTATTACTTTTAACTGCAAAAATGACTGCCAGAACATTTTCACACTGAAAATCTTTTTATTATTCATTATTTTTCAACCTCCAATGCACTCTCAAATTCATAGCCAAGAGATTCCATCTCATAAGTAAATACTTCTTCAAGTGTAAGCGGAAGGACATCAAGAACCAGCGGATTCATTGCTTTGAACAATGCAACTGTCTCTTCTCTGTCTCCATTAATTATCATATTGGCAACTGAACCTTCCTGTCTGTAACGTGTGATATTAAACTGTTCAAATCTGCTCTTATCAAAGTTTTCCCTGAATGCCACCTGAACTTTAAACTGTGATGTTTTTAATTCAAGCACATCACTGTCAAGCACCATTCCGCCCTTATGGAGAAGTGCCAGATGGTCACATATATCCTCGAGTTCTCTTAAAGAATGTGAGGTAACTATAACAGTTGAATTCAGTTCTGCAACATCATTGCATATAAGTTTTTTCACAAGATTTCTCATTACAGGGTCAAGTCCGTCAAATGTCTCATCAAAAAACATATATTTTGTTCTTGTTGACAGTGCCAATATAATCGCTGCCTGTCTCTTCATTCCTTTTGAAAAATTAGAAATTGATTTTTTCGGGTCAAGTCCGAATAATTTTGTCAGTTCTTTAAATCTTGCCCAATCAAATCTGTCATATGCCGATGCATACAGCTTTGCCATTTTATTCAGCGTTGCACCCGGCAGAAAATATAAATCATCAGCAACAAATACGATTTTCTGCTTTGCTTTTGGATTTTCATATACATTAAGTCCGTCTATAAATGCGTATCCTTTATCTGGTTTGTAAACTCCGGATAACACTCTTAAAAATGTAGATTTTCCCGCACCATTTGAACCAACCATGCCATATATGCAGCCGTCACTGATATTGCATGTAACATTATCCAGTGCAGTAAAGTCCTCAAAAGACTTGTGAATAGCCTCTGCATTAATCATTGTCATACCTCCGTATTATTAAACACTTCTTCAATATTATTAATTATTTCTTCTTTTGTAACTCCGGCCAATGCCAGTTCCCTGATAATCTTATTAAGTTCTGTCATCTTCTCTCTTGAATTCGCTCCTACAACCTCAATAGCTTTTTCTGATATAAATGAACCCTTACCCGGAACAGTTATTATAAGCTGTCTTCTGTCAAGTTCTGTATAAGCCTTCTGAATTGTATTGGGATTGATAGAGAGTTTTACAGATAACGACCTTACTGAAAGTAATTTATCGCCCTCCTTCAAAATACCTGTAAGCACTTGTTCTTCCACCTGTTTGATTATCTGTTCATATACCGGCACTCGCGACATGACGTCTACAACAAACATCTAAACACCTAATCCTTTCATTTCTATTTTTTCATTGCAATGTTTTTCGTCCTGTAACAACTGTACTATATGAATTAGTACAATTGTTATAATTAATATAACCCCTTATATGATTTATGTCAAGCAAAATCATAAATATTTTTGCTACATAACGCAATGCCTGATTTTATGCGGGGTTCAGAATTTTTTTGTTCCGCTAAAAAAACAGCACCCAAGGTGTTTTTAATACCTCAGATGCTGCTTTTGTTATTATTATAAAATTTATTATATCTTTCCTATCTGCCAAACCGTACCTTATATCCCGAAACAAATTCTTTGCCCGGTGCCAGTTTATTGCTCCACTCTCTTTTAGTCAAATCACCATCAAAGTCAGCTCTGTCCGTTCTTCCATTCCATGGTTCTATACATACAAAAGGAACTCCTTTTCCGACAGGTGACCATAGACCGAACACGGGCGTATCAAATTCAACTGTCACAATAGTTTTATCGTCTTTTACAAGGCTTACTCTTTTTATTGTGCTGTTTTCTACTATATAAGCATCCTTGTCAAAAAAGTCCTGTGTTATAGTAACTGCCTTATTTTCAAGCTTCATCGCATAGCATTTATCTTCAAGAAAACCATCATTTGATAAAAGGCTGTATTCCAGAATATCTTTATCTGTCCCAAATACAAGCTTTGCACCACAGGCATTTTCACCGCATACAAATGCCGGATGTCCGCCTATGCTAAAATACATATCCTTATCATCTGCATTTTCAACATGCCATTCCGTAGACAAAATATCATCTTCAATTATATGTCTGATATAAAGATTAAACTTAAAAGGATACTTTTTAAGCGTCTCCTGACTGTATGTAAGTTTCATTGTAATCGCATTTTCGGATTTTTCAACAACTTCAAATTCTGAATCTCTTGCAAATCCATGCTGAGTCATATGATACTCTTTGCCGTCATATATTGTGCAGTCGTTTTTATATCTGCCGACAACCGGAAATAATACCGGCGTATGACGTTTCCATGCTGAAGCATCTCCACACCATATATACTCCGTATCATCTGACTTTTTCAATACTGATACAACTTCACATCCTTTTGAATCTACTGTTACTTTAAAATCATTATTTTCAATTATATATTGCATATTTACTCCCATCTGCCAGTTTTCGCAATGCAAAAATGTAAACTATAATTTTTAATAACTATAATATATCCTTTACACTGATTATTTTCAACTGGATAATCAAAGTAATAACAATTATTATAATATCTATAATTATTACCTGGAACACTGACAAGCCATTTTCCATAAAAAGACTGCTTCTTTGAGCCATACATCCATTTCCAGGCAAAAATATATTTATATCAAAAATTGAAATTATATATATAATCATTGATATAATAAAACCTGCCATATTTTTAACAGCAAGCGAAAACGCAATCTGAACCATGCTTATTGCAAATGAAGCTATTATTGGTGCGGCAAAAAACACTAATATATACAAAAATCTATTCTCATTATTCTGAACAAAATAATCTGTTCCAAAATACTTTTCAAATAATTCACTGTTGAAAGTAATTTTACGTTTTCCAGACATAAAACATATAATTGCAGCTGTCATATACATAAAAACAATATTGATAAATATTGCTGTTATTTTAGATAAAATCCACTTTTTTCTTGTTCCTGCATATATGATAAATATTTTATTACATTCATTTTCAAGAATCTGTCCTGTAATATATGAAATAAATATTGCAAAACCAAGATATATAAAAGGGATTTCTTTTAGTTTATTATTGCTGTCTATTTTTTCAACGCCTTTTATAATATTAAAATAATAATCTCCTGCCCCAACGCTTTTTCCATGCATTACGCCATTTTTCAGATAAATGCACGATAATAAAATAAGAACTACAAATAAGAAATATATAAAAATATTATTTCTAAAACTGCATTTTAAATTATTTATTATCAGTTTGTTGTATTTTTTCATTTTTTATTATCCGTCCATCATCCATATAAAATATTTCATCACAAAATGACAAAAGCAGTTCTTTACTGTGTGCTGATACAATTATTAACGCACCGTTATTTTTCTGTTCTTCTATAATACCGGCTATATTTTTTATGCTGAATTCATCCAATGCATTTACAGGTTCATCAAGAATAATCAATTCAGGATTTTCCATTATTGCACATGCTATTCCAAGCTTCTGTTTCATGCCAAGAGAATAGCTTCCAAATGATTTTTTATTTTCCGGGTTAAGTCCTGTTTTTATCATAGTATTTTTTATCTGGTTATCACCGGCAATGCCTTTAAGCGAAGCAATCATTTTGAGATTTTTAAAACCACTGTACTTTCTTACAAATCCCGGATATTCAAGAAGCAGCCCTATGCTTTCAGGAAATGATATATCTTTTCCAATTATTTTTTCATCAATTTTAACATATCCTTCATTCGGATTTATAAGTCCGCTTATTGCTCTCATAAGCATTGTCTTACCGCTTCCGTTTCTTCCGCACATCCCATATATTTTACCGCTTTCCATTTTTATATTTATATTATCTAATAAAATATTCTTTTTTATCTTTTTTGTATAATTCGATATTTCAATCTGCATTAAATCACCACTCCTTTCAGGATTTATGCAGATTCAGACTTATTCTGTTTATTTGCCCTACTTTTATATATTCAAAAAATAATTCTTCATCTGTGTTATTAACTACATAATAACATTTCCATTTCTGTGTTTCGCCAGCCTCTATCGTCCTTACTATTGAATCAATCTTTCCCTCCGGCTGTAAACGCCTTGTATAATAATAATTCATCATCATTTTCTGCATAATTCCATTAACACTGCACAACTGCCCCATTACCGCTGTTTTTCTTTCACCTGAAATATTTTTCACCAACAATTCTGTCTCTATGACCTTATAATCTTCATCCGGATTATATCTCATTTTTAATGCAGCATCTTTATCATCCGCCTTGTACGAATCACGTTCACGGCCGATTTGTGTGCTGTCTATATAATTTTCCCACTCTGCTTTTTCATAAACTTTTACTGAATCCAAACATATCTGATATTCATCTGTATTAACCGTATCACCAATATTGTAATTATGTATTTTTACTGACGGATATACTTTATTAACATATATTATTCTTGTAAAAATGGATGCAGCCGCAGCAAACACGCATAAGTACACAATTATTTTTCTTATCTTCATCTAAATTACATCCTTTTTTATTTTCATAAAAAATAGTAAATCCACCACAAACACTATAAATATCTGAACTGCCACGTATACAGCAATGTCTTTATACAACAGCATCATTCCTGATGTTGTCATCAAGGATGCCGTTGAGCCAAATAAATATTTCATAATAAAGCTGCTGCCATAATATACTAAAAACGGTACAAGTATCACTGCATATTTATTTTCTTCAAAGAATCCAACTGTCAGACACAGACAATTAAGCAGTCCAAATAATATAAATACATATGTTATGTAAATTATCACGTACAATTCCGGATGTTTGTAAAAAAGTTCTGCAAACACTGCTCTTTTTCCAACTGAATAAAATGATACTGAATACACAGGAATACCCCATGGTGCAACGCACATGCTTATAATAAGGCTTGCCACAATCGGTATTGCCGCAATCGTTCCTCCATTTATAAATGTAACTATAAATTTTGTAATATAATAATCTTTTTTTTTTTACATCTTAAAATCAACTGATTAATCAATCCGCTCCTCTTATCCTCGACATATGATGAACCATATGGTATTGCCGCCATTACAGGTATCAGGACTTTATAAACATAATAATATTTGCTGACATCTCCATGATTTGGCATCCAAAAGTACAAAGATGTCACAACTGCATTTGACTCAAATACATTCGTGTACCCCGGCTCAATTTTCTCCGCACACTGTGCCAGGTCTATCGCACCTCCAAGCCACGAAGTTCCTACCAGGTCTAGTAATGCAATAAGACATCCTGCCAATGCCATGAGCAGAAATTTTTTATTTCTAAATGCCCTCATGCACTCTATCTTGAATATTTCTTTCACTTTTTTCTCCTCATTTATTCTCAGACATTTTTATTGTCTGTTAATGTATATTCTGTACCCTCCATTATCATATGTTACTTCTTTTTCGCCATCCCATCTCCTGCTGGCATGTGAATCATCGTTTCCAATAACGAGGTTCTCATCATCTGCATACTCTTTAGGCGTTCTGAACACACAGGTGTATGATATCTCGCTATTAGATTCGATGTATACGCGAAAGAAATGTTTCGACCAATCATCTGTTCTGACAAAGCCCATATCCGTATTAATTTTTCCATTATCAGCGGGCACATTTGCTAAAGTATATCCTTCAACATCTGTATCAAACGACATATCTACAAGTGTAAATTTATCATTTAAAGCATCATCATAGATTCCGTTATCTAACATAATTTGACATATTGGTTTAACTTTAAATAATCCTGCCTTTTCACTTATATTTTTTAAATTAATACGAAATATAATATAACAATATTCATCCCTAATTTTATTTTTATTAATAGAATTAATTTTTATTAATGCCTTGCCATCAATATTATTATTTACATCTGAAATATCTTTAATTATTTCACAATAATATATTTTCTGATTAATACGACCCACTTGATATTTAAAAAATGTTGCCTTATCAACAAACATAAATGAATTATAATCTGGCTTTTTTATTTCGTTTTCAAGGGAATCTGCAGCAATAACCCGATTATAATTATCTTTATTTTCTATTTCAAACAACATCTCTTTATCTTGCAATAAGCTTACAAATATAATTACTAAAATACTCAATACAATAAACATTATAATTTCTTTTTTTAAATTATATTTAATCAGCCGTTTCATTTCTCCGCTTATCCTCATTTAATTTCTAATTAATCATCTTTATCAGTACAAAACCATACTATAAACTGTGTATAATCCTCCTCATAAGATTCACCTAATAGCCCTGCATTTGCGAATCCATTCTGCTTTACTGTATTCAAAATAGAATATGTATCACCTGTATTCATTACATGTCTCCAACTATAATTAGAACAAAGTGTCCAGTCATCACCATTCCTGTTAGCACTGTTACTTCCAATTGCAGATATGCATAAAGGATAATTCGTTCTTACACATGTAGCTATTATATCTGACTCATTATCCTTTGGATAGCAAAGTGATGTATCAAAGTCAATTCCTTCCCATCCATGTGTAAACAAAAAATCTTCATGGTCTGTATTATTTGCTTTCGCAATATTACCTGAAGACCCAGCACTGACTCCGGCTGCAACTGCCGCACATAAAATCACTGCTGTTCTGAGTGTTTTTTTTACACCAGACTTTTCTTTTGTACTAAGCTTTTCTTTCGTACTTTTTGTCATTTTTGAGTTTTTCAAACTCATCTGTTTTCCTCCTTAATTAGAATTTTGTATCCGGATTACGGGTATTACCATATCATAAAAAAAGAGGATTTTTTCAAAAGTGTCAAAAACAGCAGTCTAGTGGTCAAAATTAGCATGTAATATATCACGCTGATTAATCATGTACTGCTTTATATATACAAAATAATATCTGCAATAAACTTTTTATTTTCTGTTTTAATAATCAGTTCACCATGATATTTCTCAACAGTATTTCTTACATTTGCCAGTCCTATTCCATGTTCAAACGAATCATCTTTTGTTGTGACAGGCAATACGTTTTTTGTTACATTAATATTATTGGCATATGCGTTCATAACCAATATTGACATAACTCCGCGATTATATTTTATATTTATATTAATACTTCTTTCTTTTTCATCACATTCAAGTGATGCCCTGATTGCGTTATCCAGAATATTGCCAAGTATAACCGCAATATCATATCCATCCTTAATAATTCCTGCTGGAATTGTAATATCTGTTTCTGTTTTTATATTACTATCTTGGGCCTCATTAATTTTATTATTTAAAATCGCATCGAGTTCTATGTTTCCTGTATCAATTTTCTGCTCATTTTCATGTGCAATGTCTGCCAACTTTTGCATATATAATTTTAATCTGTCATAATTTTTATCATCAAGCATCTGCTCCATGACAATCATGTGATTCCTCATGTCATGGCGTATTCTTCTCATTTTTTCGTTCGTCTCCGCCATTGTGCTGACCTGATTTTTAATTGAATTATATTGCTCAACCATTGCCTTTTTATTTAAAGCTATCTTATATTGTTTTATAAATTCATTATAAAATACTATCATCAGAATATTAATTACAACAATTACAAAAAACATTACAAGCTTTTCTTTATCATTAAATGATGCATTATTTAACATGTAAATTGTAAATGAAAAATACAATACCGGTATTATTATTATGAGAATTCCGGTAAATGTTACTGTTGTTTCTTTCATTTTAAGATACGCTTTAAATACTATATACTCTATGGCTGTAAACATTATATACGTTTCATATCCATCATCACAGCCTTTCATAAACATATATGTAAATGTATACAAGACAACAAGTGCTACAAGCACAGCACAATTTGTACCAAACATTTTCTTTTTATCAACATTATAATTTACCGACAATGCCATAAATCCAAGAAATACTATAACAGGAAACAATATCATTGCATATGGAAATAACATCATGTCCATAAGAAGAAATACATATACAGCATTTGTCAATATATTAAGAAGCACCCTCTTACATCTTTCTCCATATATATCTGTCGCCAGATCATTTGCAACAAAACAGCTGAAGGCACATACTGCCAAATTAATTACAATCCTATACTGCATGATTTTTTTATTTCTTCCCTTCTCTGCCTGCTGACCGGCAAAATTACATTATCATCAAGCTCGACATTATCGTATGAATATTTTCTTATATAAAGATTATTTACAATATATGATTTATGAATAAATAAAAATCCAAATCCTTTTACACGCTCATATATATCATTTAATTTTCCTTTTAATTTATATTCGCCACCACTGTCATGAACAATAATATATCTTCCACTGCTTTCAATATATCGGATTTCACTCACCGGAATTCGTAGCAGTTCTTTTCTGGCTTCAAGTACAAGAATATGTTTATTCGTATTTATTAGTTCTGCTGCTGTTTTCATAATTTTTTCTATGTCATTTTCATCAAATGGTTTTATCAGAAAATTCATAGGCCTTATTTCAAACAAATCCATTGCATATTTATTTTCAGATGATATAAAAACAATCTGTGTGATATTATCTTTCAAATCATTTCTTATAATTTTACCAACTTCGACGCCGGACTTTACCGGCATCATAATATCAAGAAAAATCAAATCATATCTTTTCCCCGCCGATAATTTCTCTGATAATTTTACGCTATCCGTATAAACTTCAATATCATAATTTTCACTTTGATTTTTCTCTAATGAATATAAAATTCTCATCAGTCTTTTTGTAATCAGTTCTTCATCATCACATATACCAATTCTTAACATTTTCGTTACCAAACTCCTACGAATTCAGGATATTTCAGTCCTAAAACTTCAAAATATTTTATTTTATCTTAACAACAAAAAATATTGCACTCAAGGGTCTGATTTTTTATAAAATGTATGCAATTGCATGTAATGTATATAATCAATAAAAAAACATACATTTCTGAACCCTGCCACAATTGGTAAATTCAAAAATGTATGTTTCTATTAATTAATCTTCAATACCGGAATATTTTTCTGACTGAACTTTGATAAGCTGTGCATCATCAAAATAATTTATCTTCATCGATGCTTTTACTTCATTAAGCGTCTGCTGTGCAGCTTCATATGCTGCTTCTGTACCTTTTCTTAATATCTCATATACACCCGGAATATCTTTCTCATATTCATGACGTTTATTACGGATTGGTTCAAGCTGCTTCTGAAGTACATTATTTAAGAACTTCTTAACTTTTACATCTCCAAGTCCACCCCTGCGGTAGTGGTCTTTTAACTCATCGAGATTATTATAATCAGGAAGGAATTCCTTGAAATCTTCTTCTGAACTGAAAGCATCAAGATAAGTAAATACACAGTTACCTTCAATCTTACCTGGGTCTTCAACTCTGATATGGTCTGGGTCTGTATACATGCTCATAACTTTACGTTTTACTTCTTCAGGTGTATCTGAAAGATATATGCAATTGCCAAGAGACTTGCTCATCTTAGCTTTTCCATCTGTACCCGGAAGTCTGAGACAAGCCTTATTATCAGGAAGAAGAATATCCGGCTCAACAAGTGTTTCACCATATATAGAATTAAACTTTCTTACAATCTCTCTTGCCTGTTCGAGCATTGGTTCCTGATCTTCACCAACAGGTACTGTTGTTGCCTTGAATGCAGTGATATCTGCAGTCTGGCTGATAGGATATGTAAAGAATCCAACAGGTATACTTGCCTCAAAATTACGAAGCTGAATTTCACTCTTAACTGTAGGATTTCGCTGGAGTCTTGATACAGTAACAAGATTCATATAATAAAATGTAAGCTCTGTAAGCTGTGGAATCTGTGACTGGATAAAAATATTAGTCTTTGAAGGATCAAGCCCACATGAAAGATAATCAAGTGCGACTTCAATTATGTTTTGTCTTACTTTTTCCGGATTATCAGCATTGTCTGTAAGTGCCTGTGCATCCGCTATCATAATAAATATTTTATCGAATTCACCTGAATTCTGTAACTCTACTCTTCTTTTTAAAGAACCTACATAGTGACCAAGATGAAGTCTTCCTGTTGGTCTGTCACCTGTAAGTATTATCTTAGGATTATTATTTTTTTTATCATTGCCCATAGAACTGCTGTTAGACATAACGTCTCTCCCTTCTTAATGTTCGTATTAAATATATTTTAACACAATTATTTCAAAATAACAATTGATAAATCTTGCAAATACATGTAGAATAGCATACAGAAAAAAAATTAGGAGGCATACTATGAAGCATCTACTTAACCCACTTGACTTTAGTGTGGAAGAGCTTAATGAATTACTTGATTTAGCAAGAGATATATCAAATAATCCACAAAAATACAGCCACGCATGTGATGGCAAAAAGTTAGCAACACTTTTTTATGAACCAAGTACCAGAACCAGACTCAGTTTTGAGGCCGCTATGTTGAATTTAGGCGGTTCTGTTCTTGGTTTTTCTTCTGCCAACTCAAGTTCAGCATCAAAAGGTGAAAGTGTCTCTGACACAATCCGTGTAATTTCATGTTATGCAGATATCTGTGCCATGCGTCATCCAAAAGAGGGTGCACCAATGGTAGCTGCCCAGAAATCACGTATTCCTGTAATCAATGCCGGTGATGGTGGTCATCAGCATCCACCACAGACTCTTACAGACCTTATGACAATACGTGAGCTTCGAGGCTCACTTGACAATTTTACAATTGGCCTTTGCGGAGACTTAAAATTTGGACGTACTGTTCACTCACTTATCAATTCACTTATCAGATACAAAAATGTAAAGTTCATACTCATCTCACCTAAAGAACTTCGTGTACCTGACTACATAATTGATACTTTAAAAGAAAATAATGTTGAATATGAAGAAGTTGAAAAACTTGAAGATGTAATGCCTCAACTTGATATTCTTTATATGACAAGAGTCCAGCGTGAGCGTTTCTTCAATGAGGATGAATATCTTAGAATGAAAGATTTCTATATACTTAATAAGGAAAAAATGGCTCTTGCAAAAGAAGATATGTATGTGCTCCACCCACTTCCTCGTGTAAATGAAATTTCTGTAGAGGTTGATGACGACCCTCGTGCCGCATACTTCAAGCAGGTTCAGTATGGAGTATATGTACGAATGGCTCTTATACTTACTTTACTCGGTCTCAATAAATAACAAGAAGGAAAAACAAGGAGGACAAATCCTCTCCTCACAGGAGCTCGGATTTTTCCTTCGGAAAAACAAGGAGGATTTTATGTTAAACGTAGGACAATTAAATGAAGGTTTCGTGCTTGACCATATAGAAGCCGGCAAATCTATGATGATTTATAATAATCTTGGACTTGACAAACTCGACTGCTGTGTTGCCATCATCAAAAATGCACGCAGCAACAAAATGGGCAAAAAAGACATCATTAAAATTGAAGGTGGTCTTGATCTTGTAGACCTCGATGTATTAGGCTTTATCGACCACAATATCACAGTAAACATAATTAAGGATGGTCAGATTGTTGAAAAGAAAGCTCTTTCTCTTCCGACACAGATTACTAATGTAATTAAGTGTAAAAATCCTAGATGTATTACTTCTATCGAACAGGAATTAGACCATGTTTTCATTCTTACTGATGAAGAAAAACAGGTTTACCGCTGCAAATATTGTGAAGAAAAATATTCAAGATAATTTTAATACAAAAAAGCTCCGCCCGGCATATAACCAACCGGACGGAGCTTTTTATTAACCAACCTGTTCTGATAATTCTTCATTATCATTAAAAAATTCTTTATAAAATTCTGAATTTTCAAAATTCATACCACATGTATATGTGAGTTTTTCACCATATACTTTTTCATATATGTCTTTCCATACACGATAATTTTCTTTCATCATAATCATAGCATTTTCATGCTCCGACTTTGAAGCATCAGGATATATAGGCGATGCAACATGAATTGTATATTCCTGAACAGGAAAACCGTCTGAATCTATTATATCACTGTCCTGCATAGTCATAAATACCGGCAGTACAGGAACATTATTCCTTGCTGCAAACTTATATGCACCGGTCTTTAAAGGCTTAGGTTTCCTATAATTCCACCACATGCTCTGTTCAGGATATATAAGTATAAAATTGCCCTCCGACAGAAGTTTATTTACGGCAGAAATAAATTTCTTCATAGTATCCATATTACTGCTCAATGGAAGAGTATTACAATTTCTCATAAGGAATCCATAAAATCCCGGGAAACTTGTGTAATTACCTTCTTTGATAATACGATACAATTTTCTTGACTGTTGTTGTGCTTTGTCATAGACGAGCTCCATTGCAAAGCTGTCATATGCATTAAAATGATTACATGTAATAACTGCACCACTGTTAAGAGCTTTAAAATTTTCCACTCCCTCATAGCCTTTTATTATTACCTTTTTTTCTCTTATCATAGAATTCAGATACCATCTTGCAAACTTAAATGCATATCTTGTTCGGAATTTTTTCAAAAATTTATTAGATGTATAATCTATCTCTTCCGGAAGTAATACGCTTGAAGGTGGATCGTCCTCAACATCTTCATCGAAACGACCTTCTCTTTCATATTGCTCTATTTTCTCAACTATTTCTCTTCTCTGCTTGGACTGTATCTGACTTCTATCGCAGATATTTTTATAATTATTCTCGTTATGAATCTCATCATGTGCAAGTTTATAAAGATTTTCACCGTATTTCTTATCCTGTTCCTCATCTTCTCTTGTAAAGTTATTAAGAACATCTTTTATTTCATCATATACAGTTGTCTCTTTTGCATACTGCCAGAAATACTTAGCCAGCTTGCAATCCTCATAATGCCATGGCTTAGCTGCAAGATTATAGTGAATAAGGCAAATATCTTCCTCATCACATGCAAGCTTACCAAATGTCTCACTATTCCACTTAGGATCTATCCAATAAACATGATTTTTACAGATAATATTAAGATAATCCTGGTCCTGTGCAACAACAAATGTATATGCATGAAGCAGTTCAACAAACTGTCCGAGTATATCCTGCTCTCTGAACTGATTTATATTGAGTACAAGAACTCCGGCATTAAAATAATGATTTCTGTCAATATCAAGAACCTGTTCAGCATAATTACCGAATATATCAGCCTGGGAAACAACCGGATCACATGAAGCTCCGACGTAATTATCACCTATATCATAATCAAAAAGTTCTGATATATCTCCAAGCACTACTGTATCACTGTCAATATACAATGCTTTTTCATATTCCGGAAACATTTCTGCAAGAAATAATCTGTAATATGTTGTATATGAATAATAATCTCTTAAAGGAAGTCTTTTTTCGAGTTCTTTTAAATATTCTGTTACATCATTGAAATATATATGGAATACATCATCTGCCATATCAAGTACGACCTGTTTCTTGTCATCATCTATTCCTGTATTCAGAATATGGATATTGTACTGTCTGTCTCTGTCTGCATTCATCATAAGAGACTTTAATGAAACCATAGTGTACTTTACAAATCCATTATCGCATGCAAAGAAAATCGGTATTATGTTGCTATTCATTTGTATTACCTTTTATATCCCTTTCAAATTTCTTTTTTAAATATATATATTCAAAGAATATGTCATCAAATGCATCATATCTAAATATTCGATAAACTTTACTAATCTGCCATTGTTTAATATTTTCTGTATGAGGATACGGTGTATAAAACAATCTCTTTGAAAAATGCCTTACAACAGTATGCTTATGTAAAAACTTCTGGTCATTAAACTTCTGAGGAAGCATAAGCTTTTTTGTTGTACTCCTATAGATAGCAGACTGGTCAGCAAATAACAGTTTTTTTTCTGAAAGAAGCTTTCTTGCTTTTGAAAAAAGTCCTGTCTGCCTTATTTTTTTCATATTAAGCAAAAGCACACCTGCATTAATATAATTAGGATTAATCAGATATTTTCCATAGTGGTCTCTTGCTGCAGCATACTCGTAATCACTTATATCATGATTATACAAAAGTGTTATGTCCCTGTTAAATAAAATATCTGCATCAAGATATAATAATTTATCAGGTATCTCGTCCATCTCGTCAGCGAGAAGTCTTAAAAGTGTGTACGGAGAACAATATGTAAGCTCATTCGGGCAATTCGCAAATACTCTGTTATAATTTTCTATTACATCCATACGTACCACTTTGCTATCTTTGTTGTAGCTTTTGGCAATCGAATCAAGATATTCTGTCTTTTCCTCCGAAATTGCAATATAGCTGCTCTTTATATGGCTTACATCCATTGTAAATATGTAAAATGTAAATGGCTCTTTCGTTGTAGTTCTTAAAAATATTGAAAGCATACATGTAAGTATACCATCAAAAACCCCATCATTACCGGCGAATAATACATTAATCATTATTCGTTCTCCAATCTGATATACTTTATTATCTCAACATTATTATTTTTGCTTCTTGCAGTCATTGCATCATAGACTTTATTTCTAAGATATGCTTTCTGTTCCTTAATCGGAATCAATGAATCAGCAATAAACGGTCCATCTACATATGTTATCATTCGCGGCGTCTTTCTTAGTTTTCTCTTTCTGTATACATTAGTAAAACAAAATACCGGAGCATGATACTGAGCCGGGTATCTGAAAGACATATCCTTAAACGGCCTTATCTTCGTATAATATGGCCATATGTGAGCTTCTGGATAAATAACAATGCTGTCTTTTTCTTCTAGTCTTTTCCCTATAATATCTGTAAAATTCACAAATGCCTCTTTATTTCCGGGGAGAGGAACAGCTCCAAGATATGGTGTTATCTTTCCCAGAACAGGCATTGAAACATTATTGGGATGCACAATTACATATGTATCTTTTGGAAAACTCACCATGCTTGGAATAAATGCATCAGCTGCAGCATTAGTGTGATTTCCATATATGAATATTCCTTTATCTGAATATCCTTTTAATACTTCTTTATTTATAATTTTATGTCCAAATTTTATTTTCAAAAAAATATATGCCAGAGGTCTGGCAATAATCTTATACCAAAATGTATGTAGTATTTTCCCTTTTGTTTTCCTGTCATAAATGTAATTTTCATCAATAGATATTGGTTTTATCTGTGCCGACGAAAACTCATCTGACAATTCATCTTTATAATATATAACCCTGTTTTTTTTCACAACAAACCATACCTTAATTCATTTTCCGGCAGAAAGAAAATATTTATTTTTGTCATCTGTAAAATGTTTTAATAACTAATTTATTATAATGAGCAGCACTATAAGCCGGGTTATGTCCACATATAAATGTGTGATAATCATCTATCTAGTTGCATCGTCGCCGATACACTCAAGCGTCCTACCTAAAAGCACGACGGGCAGCCGTATAGCTTTTTCTTGGACTTGCTTCGGATGGGGTTTACATGGACCATTGACGTTACCGGCAACGCGGTAGTCTCTTACACTGCCTTTCCACCCTTACCTGTAAAACAGGCGGTTTATTTCTGTTGCACTATCCTTGGAGTCACCTCCACCAGACGTTATCTGGCATCCTGCCCTGCGAAGCCCGGACTTTCCTCACCTGCTGCCTTTCGGCAATTGCAGCCGCGATTATCCGCACTACTCAATATCTTTAATTTTAATTATTCTGATTTTTTGTTCCTTCAAATACCATTCTGAATACCTCTATACGAAATTCGTCTTCAGGTCCTATTCCAACAAAACGGCTTCCATACATAATCTCACCATTCTCATCTGGCTGCTGTCTTACTATTTCAATAACAACATCAAGAATCTCATGGTTCGGCATTTGAATTGAAGTATTGTAAAAAGTCCCCTTTTTCAAGGTTTTTTTTGTAATAAAAGCTATACCACCCTTTGAAATGTCTACTGTTTCAACACTTATATCTTTTTGCTCACATGCATCATTTTCATCACTGATACCATTGAGTGACAATGTCACATTAATCGGAACCCTTGATGCTCTTCTTCTTTCTACTCCCACTATTTTTCTCCTCCCATATCTTCTGCATTATTTTATAAACATAGCATCTCCAAAACTGAAGAAACGATATTTTTCTTTTACTGCAGTTTCATACGCATTAAGTACATTCTCACGTCCTGCAAGTGCTGACACAAGCATAACCAGTGTAGACTCAGGCAAGTGGAAGTTTGTAATAAGACAGTCGATTGCTTTAAACTTATATCCAGGATATATAAATATCTGTGTCCAACCACTGCACGCTTCTATTGTACCATCCTCTTTAGCCACCGATTCAAGTGTTCTTGTACTTGTAGTTCCAACAGCAATAATACGCCCATTATTTTTACGTGCGTTATTAATTTTTTCTGCTGCTTCCTCATCAATTCTGTAAAATTCAGAATGCATATGATGATCAAGTACATTTTCTTCTTTAACAGGTCTGAATGTACCAAGTCCGACATGAAGAGTTACTCTTGCAATATCAACACCCTTTTCTTTTATCTTTTTAAGCAGTTCCTCTGTAAAATGCAGTCCTGCTGTCGGTGCTGCTGCCGACCCTTCATGTTTTGCATATACTGTCTGATATCTGTTTTTATCTTCCAGTTTATGTGTTATATATGGCGGAAGAGGCATCTGTCCAAGTTCATCAAGTATTTCCTCGAATATACCGTCGTACTCAAATCTGATAATACGATTTCCCTCTTCT
>ULPE01060047.1_pt1 | contig 20987 bp, 17 predicted proteins | sample 1953211 | NCBI WGS metagenome assembly ULPE01 (sample SAMEA4835621, study PRJEB28245) | human gut metagenome | biome: gut microbiome; material: fecal sample | place: Denmark | collected 2008 | reverse complement strand
GGGAAAGAGAAGAAATGTTTACGTCCACTTCTAATTCACAAGGATTCGCTTCTAAAAATAATTTATTTTCTAACCATTTTAATAAAAGGATTTCGTATTCTTTTTGTTTCGTATGAAAAGGTACCGCGATATCTTTTAATAGGAAATGTCGTTCTTCGCTTTTTTGATACATAATATATCCGATAGCGGTTTGATCTTCATATAGTAAGAAAGAAGTATAGTCTTGGTAGGGAGCTTGTAAATCCATAGTGTTTTTATATGACTGAACTAGTTGGAGCATTTTATAAAAGGTATCAATCGCAATCACTGGACGAATACTTAAATTGGTACCATCTAAAGCATAGAATAGATGATTTTTCCATAAATCTTCTTTTTCGTAGTTATAAAGCATCGTTAAAAAGTTTTCTTTAGCGGAAGGATACTTTTTATAAAGTAAAGATAACCATTCTTTGGCGTCTTCTCTTGAAGTATGTTTATCATTGGGGCAGCCTAAAGAAGTGATAGGAAAGTGCATTTCTTCTGCACACGTACGGATGACACTTTCACGCGCTAAAATGAGAGGACGAATAAAGACTAAATCGGTCTTTTCTAAATGCATTTTGGGTGAAAAAGTGGCAATTCTGGCACCAAAAACTTCGTTCATCCATAAAGTTTCGATAGCGTCATCCGCGTGATGCGCAAAAGCTACTTTATTACAGCCATGTTGATGAGCGCTTAAATTAATCGCAGCTTTTTTCATTCTAGAACAAATGGAGCAAGGCAATTTATCTTTCTTATGATATTCTAAGATTTTTGCAACATTACGGTTATCTTCAATACATAAAGTATAACCTAATGACTCAAACCAATTTTTTAAAGGAGTAAAATCAACATTAGAAAAACCTAAATCTAAAAGAATAGGGACAATTTCAAAATTCTTTTTTGAAAATCTTTTGTATAAAGTTAAAGCATAAAATAGGGTAAGCGAATCTTTTCCGCCCGAAATACCCACCGCAATACGGTCGTTAGGGATGATAAGATTGAATTTTTGATCAGCATTTCGCATAGAAGCGAGGATTTTACGAATAGATTTCATTTTCTTCATTCCTTTTTTTTCTCGTTAACATTATAATATGAAACAAGAGGGAGGAAAACAAAAAATGGATGGAATTTTATTCGTTGACAAAGAAAAAGGTTGGACCTCTCGTGATGTGGTCAATTTTATCTCTCATCAATTTCAAACGAAAAAGGTCGGACATGTCGGAACTTTGGATCCTTTTGCGACTGGATTATTAATCGTTTTAGTTGGGAAAGCAACCAAAATTGCGCCTTATTTGGAAGCACAAGAAAAAGAATATGAAGCCACACTTTTATTAGGTGCGGATACGGATACCTTAGATTTAGAAGGAGAAGTCGTATTAGAAAAAGAAGTTCCTGATTTATCTTTAGAAGCGATAGAAGAAACACTTCATACCTTTAAAGGAACCATCGAACAAGTGGTACCGAAGTATTCTGCGGTAAAATATAAAGGGAAGGCATTATATCGTTATGCCTTTGCAAATGAAAAGACACCAGAAATCAGTCGAAAGATTACCATTCATGATATCCATTTTATGTCTTATGTGGACCATCAACTTTCTTTTTCAGTACATTGTTCAAAAGGAACTTATATTCGTCAATTAGGGCAAGATATTGCTCATGATTTATCTACCTGCGGACATTTAACGTCTTTACGAAGAACTAAAATAGGAGAGGTTTCTATTTTTGACGCTAAAAAAGTAAAAGAAATAGAAGCATCAGATTTTATTTCAATAAAAGAAGCTTTATCTTTTCTTCCTACTGAAGTCGTGGATGAAGCGACTAAAAAAGATATTATTAATGGGAAAACCATTCGTTTATTAAGAAAAGAAGATATCCTTCTTACCCTTGATGAAAATGGAGAAGTGTTATCCATTTTAGAAAAAGCAGAAAAACACACGTATAAAGTTAAAAGAGGACTTTTTTAAAATGAAAATCATAGAATTCAAAGAACCGATTTCAATTCAAAAACCTTTTGTTTTATGCTTAGGTTTTTTTGATGGCTTTCATTTAGGTCATCAGGTGCTCATAAAAAAAGCGAAAGAATTTGGTCTTCCTATCGCAATTTATACGTTTAATCTATCACCTAAACAATGGTTCTTACATCTAGAAGAAAGAAAATTCTTAGATGATGAAACTAGAAATCAATTACTTGAAGAATTAGGTGTAGAATACTTATTCATTCAAAAAGTGGATGCAGATTTCTTTAACCTAACTCCTTTAGAATTTATCGAAAAGTATTTAAAAACTTTCGCACCTCAATATCTTATTGTGGGTGAAGATTATACCTTTGGTAAAGAAGCAAAAGGAAATGTAGATTTATTAAAGCAAAGTTTTTCTACGACAGTTGTCCCTTTATTAAAAGATAAAAAAGGAAAATTATCGACTTCTAGATTAATTGAAGATTTAAATAATGGTGATATTAGCGATTTAACGCACGTTTTAGGCCGCTTTTACCATTTAAAAGGTGAAGTAGTAAAGGGATATCAAAACGGGAGAACTATCGGCTTTAAAACCGCGAATATGCATTTGGCGTGTCCTTATTTTCTTCCTAAAAATGGTGTTTATACCGCTTTAGCGTACGTTCATCAAAAAAAATACATGAGTATGATAAATGTAGGCGTTCACCCCACTATTGAACCTTTAAAACATCCTTTAATTGAAGTTCATATTTTAGACTTTGATGAAGATATTTATTTAGAAAACATAGAAATAGAAATTGTTTCTTTTATTCGTGATGAAAAGAAGTTTGCTTCTTTAGAAGAATTAAAAGAACAACTTCAAAAAGACTTAGTTACTACAAGAAAAGAACTAAAGAAATACTTTTAGTTCTAATAAAAAGTTAAATCACATAGGATTTGTGCTTTTTAATTAGAATTTTAGTATAATAAAAGTAGATATATTCAAAAGGAGATGAGGCTTTATGCGCTGCAAATACTGTGGAAAATATATTCCAAATGAACAAGTAGTGTGTAATTTTTGTGGTTGTATACAAGTAAATCATCACCGCAATAACCGAATGCAAATTGGTAAAAAAGTGATTGATTTACCGATACCGAATGAAAAAGAACCGGTGAAGTTATATAAATTAATACGTGATCATCCACTAGCTTTATCCGTTAGAATAAAAGAATTTACTCCTTATCTTCATGTAAGAACTGAACGAGGCATAAAAGTCTATCGTCCTCATTCCCGTTTTGATCTAACTAAATGGGATGAAGTAAAATAAGAAAAAACATTTGTTTCATATTTAGATTTTAGATAGTTCAATAGGTTAAATTATTTCTTGTAACTATAACAATTTTTATGGTTACGAGAAATTTTTTAACTGGATATGAGAAAATTCTTTATATGCTTTTACCTAAAAATAAACAAGTTTATTATGAAATTAATAATTACTTTTATGGTATGAAGTAACCACAATGAGAATAAGAATTTTAAAGCAAAAAATACTTGCTTTTTCACCCCGATTTCTTTATTATACTAATAGACTTATTCTTTGATTAACGAATCTCCAACGTTTTTCTATGAATAAGCTGTAATCATTGCTATAGGAGGATAAATAAATGGCACTTTCAAAAGATAGAGTCGCTGAGATTGTCAAAAAGTACGGCAAAGATGAAAACGATACCGGTTCAACCGAAGTTCAAATCGCTTTATTAACTGCCCAAATTACTGATTTGACTGCACACTTAAAGATGCATTCTCACGATCATCACAGCCGTCGTGGTTTATTCAAACTCGTCGGTAAAAGACGTGGACTTCTTGACTATTTAGATGGTAAAGACCACGAAGCTTATGTGAAACTTATCAATTCATTGGGAATCCGTAAGTAATTTCATAAGTACTAGAACACCCTTCTTAGGGTGTTCTTTTTTATCCTAATAACACATCTAAACTCATCATAATAAGAAACCCTAACATAAATCCTAATGTACTTAAAGAAAACTTTCCTTCGTTATATGCTTCAGGAATTAATTCTTTAACTACAACATAGATCATTGTTCCCGCGGCAAAAGAAAGAAGAAGTGGCATAATTTGTGTCATGGGTTGAACAATAAAGACGACTAAAACGCCAAAGATTGGTTCAACAATACCTGAAAACATACCATAGAGAAAAGCTTTCTTTTTTGAATAGCCTTGATGATAGTAAGGTAAGGATACACTAGAGCCTTCGGGAAAGTTTTGTATACCGACCCCAACCGCTAGCATCATAGCGCCCACAAAAGTAATCACATTATCGCTTAATAAGGATAGTGCAATGGATAAACCTACGGCCATTCCTTCAGGAATATTATGAATAGTAATCGATAAAAAAAGTAATCGGTTCTTTTTTTTATAGTTTTCTTCTTCTACACATTCTGGAGCAAAATAATCAATGACTGCAAGAAGGAGATAACCAAGTATAAGACCTACAATGGTATAGATAAAACGAAGGTTTTTTTGTAAATAAGCGTAATCTAAAGAAGGTAATAATAACGACCAAATAGAAGCCGCTAACATGACACCAGAAGATAAACCAATCATTAAAGATTGCATTTTTTCTTTCTTCTTTTCTTTGCTTAAAAAGACAACCGCACTCCCTAAAGTGGTCATGATAAAGCAGAATAAGGTGCCTAAGAAGGCATACAAAATTGTTTTCCCCATAATTACCTCCATAAAGTTTCTAAAATAGTATATGAGAAAGAAAAAAGTGTGTTATAATAACGGAGTTAATAAAAGAAAGGAAAAGAATATGTCTAAAAAAGTTTTTGAACTAGACTTCGAAGGGAAAAAACTGATCGTTGAATCAGGCGAAATTGCTAAGCAAGCCGATGGCGCTGTGCTTGTTCGCTTGAATGATACCGTAGTTTTATCCACGGCCTGTGCATCTGATCAGGCCAAAGACGCGGACTTCTTCCCCCTCACCGTTTTATATAACGAAAAGCAATATGCTGTGGGAAAAATTCCGGGTAGTTTTTTAAGAAGGGAAGGACGCCCTGGTGAACATGCAACCCTCACCGCTCGTTTAATCGATCGTCCTATTCGTCCGATGTTCTCGGAAGGATTTAGAAATGAAGTACAAATCGTCAATACAGTGATGTCTGTCGATTTAGATAGTACTCCAGAAATGACCGCTATGTTTGGTAGCTCTTTAGCTCTTGGCATTAGTGATATTCCATTTGATGGTCCTATCGCTGGTGTTTATGTCGGTCGTGTTGATGGTAAATTCATCATTAACCCAACCGTAGAAGAAAAAGAAAAGAGCGATATTAACTTAGCTGTTGCTGGTACCAAAGATGCCATTAACATGGTTGAAGCAGGTGCCGCAGAAGTGAAAGAAGAAGATATGCTTGATGCCATCATGTTTGGTCATGAAGCCATTAAGAAACTCTGTGCTTTCCAAGAAGAAATCATTAAAGAAATCGGTAAAGAAAAACGCTCTGTCGATCTTTATAGCGTCGATGCTGACTTAGAAAAAGCCATCCGCAATCAAGCCCAAGATCGTTTAATCAAAGCCGTTTCTATCGTTGATAAATTAGAAAGATATGCCGCCATTGACGCAATCGACTTAGAAGTATGCGAAAAATATGAAAACGCAACATACAAAGATGATAAAGAACGCGCCAAAACCATGATGCAAGTCCATGATGTACTTGAAACCATCGTAGCGGAAGAAGTGCGTCGTTTAATCACCGAAGATAAAGTCCGTCCAGATGGCCGTAAAGTCGATGAAATTCGTCCTCTTGATGCCCAAGTCGATTTATTACCACGTGTTCATGGTTCCGCTATGTTCACCCGTGGACAAACGCAAGTTATTTCTATTTGTACTTTAGGTCCAACCACCGATGAACAAATTATTGATAACTTAACCGATGAAGATTCTAAACGCTGGATGCACCATTATAACTTCCCACCATTCTCCGTTGGTGAAGTAGGCAAAATGGGCTCTCCAGGTCGTCGTGAAATCGGTCATGGTGCTTTAGGTGAAAGAGCATTATCTTATGTCATTCCATCCGAAGAAGAATTCCCATATACCATTCGTTGTGTGGCCGAAGTAGTAGAATCCAATGGTTCTTCCTCTCAAGCCTCCATCTGTGCTTCCTGTATGGCCTTAATGGCCGCTGGTGTCCCAATTAAAGCACCAGTTGCCGGTATTGCTATGGGTTTAATTAGCAGTGGACCATTAGACGGAAATCATCCATATACCATTTTAACCGATATCCAAGGCATGGAAGATCACTATGGTGATATGGACTTTAAAGTTGCTGGTACTACTGAAGGTATTACCGCTTTACAAATGGATATTAAGATTAAAGGTGTTACCAAAGAAGTCTTACGTGAAGCTTTAGCGCAAGCACATGGTGCCCGTCAACAAATCTTATCCGTTATGTTAAAAGCTATTCCAGCACCAAGAGAAGATGTTGGTAAATATGCACCAAAACTCCATCAAATGCGTATTGATGTCGATAAGATCCGTGATGTTATCGGTACTGGCGGTAAAGTCATTAACGATATTATCGCACAATGTGATAACGTAAAGATTGATATTGAACAAGATGGCCGTGTTATCATTTATCATATGGACCGTGAAGCAATTAATAAAGCCGTTCAAATGATTGAAGATATCGTAAGAGAAGCCAAAGTTGGTGAAGTCTATGAAGGTACGGTTGTTCGTATTGAACCATTCGGTTGCTTCGTTAACTTGTTTGGTAATGTTGATGGTATGGTACACGTCTCTAAACTTTCTTGGAAGAGAGTTGAACATCCAAAAGATTTCGTGAAATTAGGACAAAAATTAAAAGTTATCGTTACCGAAATCGATGAAAAGGGTAGAATTAACTTATCTCATAAAGAATTTGAACCTCGTCCAGAAATGAAAAAGAAAGACGAAACCGAAGGCAAAAAAGAAGAGCCTGCAAAAGAAGATAAATAGTAAAACTAAGAACGATTAGAAGAAAATCTAGTCGTTCTTTTTTTATGCAAATTTTTAAATCAACATAATTTTACTTTCATACGCTAAGTGTCTACATTCTTATTGATACTGTCTACTTTTTTGTTTTTTAGTGAGCAAAAAAGTTATTTTTTTTGTGCAAAAAATCGCAAAAATCGTGCAGTTCACATTTTCACTTGTCTATTATCAGTTTTATCCAACATATGGATTCAATGTGGCTTAGGAAATATAACAACACTATATTACATTTTGTTTGTACGCATTATATCTAGAACCATTGGAATCATATTATCTTTCGTATTAGCTGTCATTAGTGGTAAAAATAAGAAATCCAATTTAAGATTTTCTAAAAGATGCCTTTTAGCCATTATTTCTTTATTTGAAGTTTTAATGCTTTCCTTTGTTGTTTTCTATGTCGGTTGTTATTGTGGAATGGTAGGAAGTTTAGTGCCGGCAGATGATGTTTCTTTTACATTATCTAGCATTCTATCTAACTTTTTTAAAATGGAAGAATTAGATTATAGTTTACAATTTTTAAAATACATGATTGATTTTACTTGTTTCTCATTATTAGGAATTGTTATTACTTCCTATATTGGAGAAAAGAAGAATTAAAAACTTCATACTCAATAAATAGCGTAAAAGTGGTGAGTAATTTCATCACATTTATAGTTGTTGAGACTTCTTAAATTTCACAATCTTAGGAATTTAAACTCAACAATCTTGGGAATTTAGATTATTTGAGCATAAGAAAGTAGACGAGAAAAGTAATTTCTATTTACCATTTTTGAAAAAATGTTAATTTTGGTAAATGGAAAAATGGATCTAATAAAAGAATAAATTCTTGTATGTTTTTGAATTAATGTATCCTAAGAAAATAAGCCTTTATAAATCTTATTGAAGAAACCGAAGTGCTTATCTAGACTTTTATTAGTAAATAATTAGAAAATATTTGGTTTTTAGTTGAATTATAGTTTTATATTCTACAAAAATAAAAAGAAAAACATAGCACGACTTATAGGCGTTTATCATACCTTAATAATGAAGCGAGGGGATTTGAACGTGTTTGGTATGCTTATTTCGGCGATGGTGACGCCCTTTTTAGAGTCAGGAGAAATTGACTATGCTTGTGTGAGTCAACTTATCAAGCAAATGGAAGAAACAAAACATGATTCTATCGTAGTAGCGGGTTCAACAGGAGAAGGACATTCCTTATCCATAGAAGAGAAATTAGCGCTTTTTCAATATGTAAAATCACATACAAAACTAAAAGTGATTTATTCTATTTCTCAAAACTCAATATTGAATTTAAAAAAAGAAATGGAACAAATTGATCCTCTAGAACCTGATGGTTATTTAATGGTAGTGCCTTATTATAATTTGCCACCGCAACGCGGTATTTATCTTTTCTTTAAAGAAGCTGCAAGTCATACAAAAAGACCTATTATTATTTATAATGTACCCTCAAGAACCAATAGCCATATTGAATTTACAACATTAAGAAAATTAATAAAAAGTACGAAAAACATCGTTGGTATTAAAGAAGCGAGTAGTGATGTGAATTTCATATCTTTATTAAAGAAAAACTTCCCACAATTTTTATGTTATGCCGGGTCAGATCGAGAATTTTATTCTTTTATTTCGCATGGTGCAGATGGGATTATCTCAGTGATGAGCATTCTATATGGAAAAGAAATGCGCCAACTTTATGATGATTATAAAGAAGGTTACCACGCATTATTACTCGATGACTATTTAAAGCTTGTAGCCGAATTATTATCATTAGAAACGAATCCCATACCGATTAAATATTTATTAAGCCAAAAAGGATATCCATCCATGCATGTTCGTTTACCATTAGTAGAGTTATCAAGTGAATTTCAAAGAGAAATGAATTTACTTCTTTAAAAAAATGAGATAGTGCGCTTTTATAGTGCACTATTATTTTTTTCGTGATAAACTAATAAGTAGTAAAGAGGAAACAACAATGGAAGATGTGATTATTATTGGAGCAGGAGTCATTGGCTCTTTTATTGCTCATGATTTATGTAAATATCAGTTAAGCATTCATGTCATTGAAAAAGAAGATGATGTGGGAAATGTAACCTCTATGGCCAATAGTGCCATTATCCATTCCGGTTACGACCCACTTTCTCATAGTAAAAAAGCTTATTATAACGTCAAAGGAAATGAAATGTATACCAAAGTCACCGAGGACTTAGATATACCTTTTTCTCGTATTGGCTCACTCACTTTAGCTTTTTCTAATGAAGAAATGGAAGAATTAAAAAAATTACAACAAAGAGCAACAGAAAACGGAGTCATAGTGCGTTTACTTGCGAAAGAAGAAGTATTAGAACTTGAACCGAGCATCTCTTCTTCGGTTTATGGCGCATTAGAAGCGCCTTCTGCAGGGATTATTAATCCGTTTTTACTTTGTACGCGTTTAATGGAACACGCTATCGATTATAACGTGCATCTTCATCTTGGTGAAGAAGTAGTGAATATTCTTCCGATTTCTGGGGGATATCAAGTAGTTACCAATCGTCAAAAATATGAAGCAAAAGTCGTTATTAATGCTGCAGGAATGGGAGCGTATCAAATCACTTCCTTTTTAGAAAAGCCTAGCTATCATTTGACACCTAGAAAGGGAGAATATTTTGTTTTAGATCATTTTGATCCATTTTTCTTACGTCACACTTTATTTACGTTACCTTCTAAAAAAGGGAAAGGTGTTTTAATTTCACCTACGACTTCGATGAATTTTTTAGTTGGACCATCGAGTGAACCAAGTTCAGAAGACGATAACCGTACCGATAATGAAACGTTAATGATGATTCGTGAACAAGCTTTAAAAATGATTCCGAATATTCCTTTTCAAGAAACCATCCGCGTTTTTGCTGGGGTTCGTCCTACCATTTCTACCCATGATTTTATCATTCGTCATAGTCGAAAAAATCCTCATTTTATTGAACTTGCGGGTATTGAATCCCCCGGTTTAGCCAGTGCGCCGATGATTTCTAAAAAAGTAGAAGGTATGGTAAAAAGAATACTTCATCCCAAAAGAAAAGAACACTATTCCTCTAAAATAAAAAAATATCCAAAGTTCCCTCATTTTTTAAGTAACAAAGCGCAAAAAATGATTAAAGAGAATCCTTTATATGGTAAGATCATTTGCCGCTGCGAAAAGGTGAGTGAACAAGAAATTCGTGATTTATTTCAACGCTCTTTTTATCCAACCACCATTAAAGGAGTTAAAAAGCGTTTACGGACGGGATTTGGAAAATGCCAAGGCGGAATGTGTCAACCTCTCATTCTTCGTATTTTAAAAGAAGAATTAGCGAAAAAAGCCACAGAAGTACGTTATGATGGAGAAAATTCAGAAATAGTAAAAGAAGATTTAAAGGAGAAAACCCACGATGAAAACTAGAGAACTTGTGATTATTGGTGGTGGTGCCGCTGGATTAGCGAGTGCAATCTCTGCTTATGAAGCGGGTGTGCATGATATTTTATTATTAGAAAAATCGGATGCTTTAGGTGGCATTTTAGAGCAATGTATTCATAATGGCTTTGGCTTAGAAGAATTTAAAGAAGCGTTAACTGGACCTGAATATGCGGATCGTTTTATTCATCAATTTCTTTCCTATCCCATTGATTATGCTTTAAATACCATGGTGATGCATATTTCTTTCCAAAATGAAATTATATATATGAATGAAATTGAAGGTGTTGTAACGCTTAAAGCGAAAAGAATTATTTATGCGGCGGGATGTTATGAAAGAAATGCGGGTGCAATTATGTTACCAGGCACTCGTCCGAATGGCATTTTAACCGCTGGAACTGCACAACACTATTTAAATTTAGATGGTTATATGGTCGGTAAACGCGTCTTAATTCTAGGATCAGGCGACATTGGTTTAATTATGGCAAGAAGAATGCATCTAGAAGGTGCTGAAGTTCTAGGCGTAGTAGAAATCATGCCTTATTCAAATGGCTTAAACCGCAATATTGTCCAATGCTTACATGATTTTAATATTCCACTTTTCTTATCGCATACGGTAAAAGAAGTTATCGGAAAAAAGCAATTAGAAAAGGTCATTATTGCTCAAGTCGATGAAAATAAAAACTTTATTCCGGGTACGGAAAAAGAATTTATTTGTGATACGTTACTTTTATCGGTAGGTTTATTACCTTCAAGCGATTTATTAATCAAAATAGGTGCAGAACCTTGCTATCAAACCAAAAGTGTTGAAGTGAATCAATGGTTAGAATCCACCATTCCTGGTATTTTTGTAGCGGGCAATGTTCTTCACGTTCATGATTTAGTTGATGATGTTACTGAAGAGGCTCGTTTAGCAGGAATGGGTGTTGCTCATTCTTTAAAAAAGAATAAGAAAAAAAGAACGCATACCATTCGTTTAGAAGCAGGAAATTTATTAAGTTATATTCTTCCACAGCGTTTAGATTTTCCTTTAGGAATGGAAAACGTTACTTTAAAATTCCGGGTAAAGAAGCCATTAGAAAATGTAAGAATTCAAGTTCGAAGTGGTACGAAAATTTTAAAAACGTTAAGAAGACCTTTCTTACTTCCTTCACAAATGGAAAAAGTGAAATTAGAAGCCGAGTTACTTTTTGATATCAATGAACCAATTGTTGTGGAGGTAATAAAATAATGAAAGAAATGATTTGTATTATATGTCCGCGCGGTTGTCATTTAACCGTTAGTGAAAATGGAGAAATTCATGGTAATTTTTGTCCCCGTGGAATTACTTATGGAAAACAAGAATTAACGCATCCTATGCGGACACTAACGACTACGGTTGCTTTAAAGTCTCAATCCGGTTTACTACGTTTACCGGTAAGAAGTGAACAAGATATTCCAAAAGAAAAATTAATGGAAGTTATGAAAATCCTTCAAAAAATAGAAGTGAAAGCGCCGATTTCTTTGCATCAAGTGATTGTCGAAAATGTGCTGAATTTAGGGATTAACATCATTGCGACAAGAGAAGTAAAAGAATAAAAAATAAATCTTTGATTACTTCACCATAAAAGACTTGTAAAAATAAATATTTGTTATATAATCTTTTATGCGTGTGAATTACATAGTATATAAAATAAGAAGTATAAAAGTTTATAAAACAGTATTCAATTCGTTAGTGTGAAAGGGGAATTGGAATGGAAAAAATTAATGTATTTGCGCTTGGCGGCTTAGATGAATGTGGAAAAAACATGTACATCATTGAAGTCGGTGACGATATTTATGTAGTGGAAGCAGGTTCAAAATACCCAGATAAAACCTCACCTGGAGTGGATGTTATCATTCCAAACTACGATTTTTTATTAGAAAACAAAGACCGCATTCGTGGAGTTTTCATTTCTCATGGTCATTTAGATCAATTAGGTGCTTTAGCGTATATTTATAAAAATCATCAACTGGATGCTCCCATTTACGCGACGTCAGTTACGATGGCATTTATTAAACGTCATGCGAAAGACGTAGGCATTCAAAATGATTATCATTTTATTGAAGTGAATAACGAACATGATTACTTTAAAATCGGTAGTCATATGGTGAAATTCTTCCAAACCGCTCATTTAATTGCAGGTTCTTATGGTTTTGCTTTAGAAACCGAACAAGGAAGTATAGTTTATACCAGTGAATTTATCGTTGAATATAATAACCATCCAAAATATCGTTTAGATATGAATGAAATTGCTAGAATTTCCGAAAAAGATGTTTTATTACTCATGTGTGAATCTCGTTATGCCGATCGTCCAGGCTATACCTCACCTTCGCATCGTTTAACCCCTTTAGTGCAAAAGGATTTTAGCGACGCTAAGGGAAGGATCTTCTTCGCTTTATATGATTCTAACTTATATGGCTTAAACGAAGTCGTAAAATTATCTTTAGACGCTAATAAAAAGATGCTTTTCTATGGTAAAAAATCACAAGAAATCTTAGAAACGCTAAACTCCGTGGGGGAACTGATGATTCCTAAAAACAATCTTTTTACCATGGATGATTTATTCCGCGTCCGCGAACAAGATATCGTCATTATTATTTTAGGTGATCGTGATACGTTATATCGCCAAGTCGAATTATTAGCGATTGGTGAATCCGAAGATAAAAAACTAATTATTACCCCATCCGATACATTCATTGTTGCAGCACCACCACAAATTGGTACAGAAGTGTACGCTGTTAACGCAATTGATGAAGTCTATAAAACAGGGGCAAAAGTCATTAACATTACGAAAAAGAAAATATCTTCTATGCATGCGCAAGAAGAAGATATTAAAACAATGTTAAGTTTATTACGTCCAAAATATTATATGCCAGTGATTGGAGAATTCCGTCATATCTTAGCGAATGCTAAAGTTGCCGTAGCAACCAATCAAGGTTATTCCCATTTAAATACCTTCGTTTTAGATAATGGTATGGTATTAACTTTTGAAAATAAAAAAGTGCTTCCGATTACCAAATCCATTCCTACTGGTGATCTATTAGTTGATGGAAGTGGTGTTGGAGACGTTGGTGATGTCGTATTAACCGACCGTCAAAAACTCGCTGACGATGGTGTCATTTGTATGGCGTTAACCGTCTCTTTAAAAGAAAAAAGAGTCATTGCCGGACCCGACGTTCAAATGCGTGGCTTTGTTTTAGTAAAAGATTCGGAAGCTTTACTCCATGATTTAGCGGATGCCTTTGTTGAAACAGTAGAAGAGCAAATGAATGTTCCTGGTGGCACCATTGAATTAGCCAAACAACTTACCTTAGAAAAAGCAATAAGAATGGTAAGAAAATCAACGGGTAAAGATCCCATGATTTTACCTTTAGTGGTTGAAATTGAATAAGAAAAAAACTGTTAAGTTTCACATTGAACTTAACAGCTTTTTTTACTCGTAATTTTTAATTATTTTAACGAATTCAAATCCTTCATCCACGGTAGGGGCAATTTGCGTTGCTGCATAACCTTCTAACTTATCAAGTGGGAAGAATAACTCGCCTAGCATTTCATTTCTTTTTTCAATTCGTGCGTAGCAAACTTCAGCAGGGGTAGGGAAATAGTAAGCACCGACCTTAAATGGAATGTCGGGGACGTTTTCCTTTAATCTTTGAAAGAATCTTGCTCTAACTTTAGGTGTTACGCTAGTGGCATCGTAGATAGCGTCTTGACCATTTTTAATGGCTTCGGCTAATAAACGATACACTTCTGGCCAAACAAGTGATTCATCCCAATCAGGATGCATTTGACGAACTTTGTCACTAGAAATGATGGGATAATGATGTTCTTTTGCTAAAACATTTTTAGCATACGTTGATTTTCCTGAACCGGGAATACCAACAAGCATGTGAATCGTAACCATGATAAAAAAATTTTTTACTTCTCCTTTATATTCTCATGCTAACGAAAAAAAAGAAAACTCGCAATGAAAATGTAAAAAAAATAAAATGAAAGTGGTTACATTCACGATTTGTAAACGAGTAAGAAACTTTAAAAAATAAATATTTTTTATTAGCGTAAAAATTAATAAGGTTTATGATATAATATTTTTTGCAACAATATTAAAAGAGGGATAAAGAAGATGGCAAAAGAAAAGAAGCAACCAAAAGATACAAAAGATGGCGTTTTATCAAAAGATGCAGAAACAATTTTAATCGGCCTAATGCTTTCTTTAGTGGCATTAATTGGCTTACTTAATCGCGGACCAATCGGTGAGTTTTTATCTTACTGCATGGTCTATCTTTTTGGTGTGTTTTATTTCATTGCTTTTTTAATTGCATTATTCTTTGGTCTTTATCTCATTTTAAAAAGACAAATGTATCACGTAAAAATCGACACGACAATGTTAGGCGTGATTTTACTATTTATCGGTGTCATGATTAGTGCCTCCTATCATCCAGATGATAAGGATATTGTGCTAAGCAATGTTTTTACCACATATGCAGATAAAATGAATGTAATTTCAGATGGTGGCGTTCTCATTCGGAATATGGCTTTGGTAGATACCACATGTGGTGGATTAGTTGGCTTCTTTTTAGCCGCGTTATTAAACACGACCATTACTTCCATTGGTACTATGGTTGTATCTTTGATTTTAATGACGGTTGGACTTGCTTTATTCTTAAAAGTTCCATTTAGTAAATACTTATCTTGGCGTAAAGCACATAAAGAGAAGAAAAAGTTAAGAAAAGAGCAAGAAGAAAACCGAAAGAAAGAAGAACAAGAACAAGAGGAAGCTTTTCAAAAAGAGGAAGAAGAAATGGAAGAAGTCCCTATTTATACAGCAAAGGGAACAACTTCTAATCAAGCGAATAAAGCTCGCTTTATTTTTGAAGAACCAGAAGAAGAAAAAACACCTTCTTATCTTGTCGATGATATCGAAGAAGAAAGAAAAGCACCTGCAATGCCTTCAACTACCACTACTTCTGTTTTTGAATCCACAGAAGAAATAGAAGAAGATGAAACGGTGGAAGAAGAAATAAAAGAGGAGCCAGTCGTAGAAAAAGAGGAACCTTTAATTTCTACTGAACATGTGCAAGTTTCTACCCCAACAGCGAGTAAAGTGACTTTCAAAATTGAAGATCCTGTGCCCGCACCAATTAAAGTCGTAGGTGAAAAGAAACCAGTAGTTAAAAAGGTCAATACACCTTATGTTTACCCAAGCTTAGATTTATTAAATGTTTATGAAAATGCCCACGTGGATGAAGAAAATGACCGCGTGAGTAAGGAAAGACAAGAAGCAATCAACCATATTTTTGAAGATTTAGGTATTGGTGCGACGATCTCAGGATATAAAGTTGGCCCTGCTGTTACCCGTTTTGATGTTTTAATGAACCGCGATGTTTCGGTCAATAATATATTAAAGAACATCACCGACGTTTCCATTCGTTTAGGTGGTGTTAGAGCCCGTTTCCAAAAAGTTGTCCGTGGTAAGATTACTTCAGGTCTAGAACTTCCTAACGCTCGTTCCGTTACGGTTTCTTTAAAAGAATGTTTAGCGCCTTATGTTGGAGATCCGAAAAAGAAATACTTTGTTCCTTTTGGTAAAGATATTACTGGTGACGTATTAGGTATGAATGTCGGCGATTATCCACACTTACTCGTTGCGGGTGCTACCGGTTCAGGTAAATCCGTCTTTATGCACTGCTTAATTATGTCTTTATTAATGAAGACAAGTCCTGAAGAACTTCGTATTTTATTAATTGACCCGAAAAGAGTAGAAATGTCTAAATACCGCGATGAACCGCACTTAATTTGCCCAATTGTTTCCGATTATAGCGAATCAAAAGTGGCAATGAACCGTTTGGTTCAAGAAATGGAACGTCGTTATCAATTATTTGAAGACGCTTGTGTTTCTAAGATTTCGCAATATAACGAATATGCGGAAGAAGAAGGTCTAGAGCCTTTACCACTGATTGTTGTTATTATTGACGAATATGCAGACTTAGTAGAAAACTGTAAAGATATTGCTTCTCCAGTCGTGAAAATCGCTGCTAAATCAAGAGCGTGTGGTATCCACATGGTCATTTCCACGCAACGTCCATCGGTTAACGTTATTACGGGTGTTATTAAAGCAAACTTACCAACTCGTGTAGCGTTACGTGTGGCTTCTTATACCGACTCCCAAACCATTTTAGGCGAAGCGGGTGCTGAAAAATTATTAGGTTATGGTGATATGCTTGTCGATTCTCAAGAATTCTCCGATGATGGCTTTACCCGTTTACAATGTCCATTTGTAGATAATAAAGAAATCAAACGAGTAGTAGAATTCTTAAAAGAACATTATGAAACCCACTACGACCCCAAATTCTTAGATTTAGTGGATCGTTCGGCGGCGGGACCATCTTTTGGTGGAACGAAACCAAAAGAACGCGATGAACGTTTTGAAGAAGTAAAAGCGTTTGTTATGAATTTAGATGAAGTATCCATTTCCGAGATTATGCGTCGTTTAGCGTTAGGCTTCCCTAAAGCCGCTCGTATTATGGACCAATTAGAAGATGCTGGTATTGTTTCAAAAGCATCCGGTAGTAGCAGTAAACGTAAAGTATTAATTCACAACCAATCTGCACAAGATGAAGGAGAAACGACCGATGATTCTAAGCAAGAAGGATAAAAGATTTCACACCAACTCATTTACTATCAGTGCGATTCTTCCTTTGAAAAAGGAAGATTTAAGCACGCTTACACTATTGGAATTTGTGTTAAGAAATAAAGCAAAGGGATATAAAAACCAAGCGATGATGATTCAAAAATGCGAAGAGCTTTATGCGCTAGATTATCAACTTCGTCACTACTTAACCAAAGAAAATATTATTTTTGAAGTGAGTTTTAGTGTGGTAGATGACCAATATGTCGAAGAGAAAAATTTATTAAATAAAGCCATACAATTTATTTATCGCGTGGCTTTTGATACAACGAAAAGTCGCTATGATGAACGCGTGATAGAAGAGCAACGAGAGATTGCTAAAAACTTTTTATCACGTATCCAAAATCATCCTGCTTATCTAGCGTCAGAAGGCTTATATCGTTTATTAGATCAAGACTGGATTTTAGCGTTACCACTTTATGGAAAAGAAGAAGAGTTACAAACAATCAATCAAGCGCAGTTGATGGATTTACATCAACGAATTTTTGCTGCGCCAAAAATGGCTTGTTTTGTAGGTCCAATTTCCAAAAGAAAAGGAGAAAGTATTTTAAAAAAATACTTAACTTTAGATGGTGAACTTCCTGCTTTTCAAGAATATGATATGAAGTATCCTCAAAACGTGGAAGAAACAAGAGAAAAAGATATTTTACAAACCCATATTCGTTTAGCTTTTTCTTTGCCTTCCTCTTTATCGCGTTATGAAGCTATCTTATTAAACGATTTAATCGGTGGATTAGGAACGAGTCGTTTATTCCAAGAAATCCGTGAGAAACGCGGATTATGCTATAGCATAAGTTCTACATTAAACCCTTATACACACCTATTAGTGGTCTCTTTAGCGACGGATACGAATCGAAATGAAGAAGCAAAAGAAGCTATTCGAAAAGTGATACGTCATTTACATTTTAAAAAAGATGAATTAGAGCAAGCACAAGGCTTATTGTTATCGAATATTTTATCGAGTCATGATAATGCTTACGCAATCATGCAAGGTTTACAAAATGCTTTAAGAAGAAAAGAAACCTATTCCATTCCTCTTTATATTCGTCAAGTCAAAAAAGTGGGAATTCGAAGAATCAATGAACTCGCCAAAAAGTTAATCTATATTGGCTCCTTTAACTTGAAAGGAGTGAAGGCAAAATGAAATCTCTATGGAAACAAAAATCGTATGATTTAGATAATGGTCTTCACGTAGAAGCCATCTTTTTAAAAGACCGTCATACTTGGAGTGCGTATGTAGCAGCGCCTATTGGCTCTTTATTTAGCCGTTATTCCATTGATCAAAAGCCCACTCCTGGTGGTATTGCGCACTTTTTAGAGCACCGTCTTTTTGATACACCCAAAGGGGATGCTTTTCAACTTTTTTCTTCCTTAGGTTGTGACGCTAACGCGTTTACAACGTACGAATATACGACATATTATTTTGAAACGGCCACTAATTTCTTAGAAGGCATCAAAATTTTACTGAATATGACGAATGAAATTACCTTTAAAGAAGAAGCGGTTGAAAAAGAAAAGCCGATTATTGTCGAAGAACTCTATATGACTTTAGATAAACCTGCGCAACGTTTACTTCATGGTTTATTAGAAAATTTGGTTTCTACTTCGTATTTAAAAGAGGAAATCGTGGGTGATAAAGAAGATATTGTAAGCACCACATTAGAAGATTTAAAACGCGTCTTCTATACTTGTTATAACCCCAAACAATTAACCTTATTCCTCTTTGGTGATATGGATGAAAGCTTTATTGAAGAAATTGGAAGAATTCCTTTACATCAACATGAAGAAAAACATGAGATTACTTCAAAAATGAAAGAAGAACCAGAAGAAATTGTTTCTTCCTTCCATATTATGAAAATGGATGTACCTTTACCTTATATTGCTATGGGGGCTAAAAGACTTCATCTTCAAAAGAAATTAGGAATTGATAACGAAACATATGAGGCTTTACAAGATATTGTCTCCAATTTACTATTCTCGGACGGAAGCCGTTTTATTCAAGAAATCCATGATGAAGGTTTAATGGATACAAATGTTTCAGGTGCCTTCTTATCAAGTGATGGAATTGATATTCTTTATGTAGTAACAAGTACGAGTAAACGGGACGCTTTTATGAAAAAAGTGGATTACTTCTTCCATCATTTAAGAGAATATATTGATGATAAAAGTCTTAAAAGAGCGGTTCGTTTCTGCTTAGGAAATGCTTTAATCGCTTTAGATGATTTTTCAACCTTTACTTATTTATACGTATCTCGCTATATGCGCCATATTTCCATGAGCCGTATGATTGAAATGTATGAAAAGATTACTATGGATTTAATCAATCAGTTCATTGATTTATGGGAAGATGCCCCTTATACGACTTATATTCTTTCTAAGGACGGAAAATAACGATGGAAGTCGGAATCGATATTGTTAAAATTCCTCGTATGGAAGGAAAAGAAGATTTAGCGAAAAAAATATTAAGTAAAGAAGAATATGAGCTTTATCAAAAAAGAACGGATAAAGCGCAATTTCTAGCGGGAAGATTTGCCGCTAGAGAAGCCTTTTTAAAAGCCAAAAAAGGAACCATTAATTATCATGATTTTTCTAATATTCGCGTGATGTATGATGATTATGGCGCCCCCTATTTAGAGTATTTAAATGTGATATACAAGATTTCCATCGCACATGATGGAGATTACGCTATTGCAATGGTAGTTGTGGAGTGATTCAAATGAAATTAGAAGCCCAATTTATTTCTTGGGATGAAATAAAAGTAGTATTAGAATATGAAAATGAAAGCGAGTTTTTTTCGTGTAAAGTATTTACTTTAATTCAAGATGGAGTGGCCAAAGAAGTCCCTACCATTATCGAAGAAAGAACGAGCGGAAATCATTGTTCTATTTTCTTACGCCTAAAAGAAAAAATTACCCTAGGACATCGTTATGAAATTGCAGATGAAAAATACGCATCCGCCTTTTTAGATGTATCTTGCTTTTTAAATGATCCAGAATTTGATCAATTATATACGTATCAATGTCATGATTTAGGAATTACCTATCATAAAGAACATACCACTTTTAAATTATGGTCTCCATTAGCGGAATCGGCAGAAGTTCTCTATTCTTTTAACGATAAAGACTACGTTTCAAAGATGAACCGCGAAGATTATGGCGTTTTTTCTCTTACTATTGAAGGCGATTTAGATGGAGCAACCTATCAATACCGCGTAAAGATTAACGACGAAGAAAGAACGGCAATTGATCCTTATGCAATTGCTTCTACCCCTAATGGAACAAAATCCGTTGTTATTGATTTAGAAAAAACAAGAATGCCTTTTGATTTAGAAAATTTACCGCCAATGAATTCTTATTGTGATGCGGTGATTTATGAAATGCATGTCCGTGATTTTACCATTTTTCCGGATACCGATGTCGAGCATAAAGGTAAGTTCTTAGGAGCGGTGGAAAAAGGAAGACGTAGTAAAAATGGTGCTTTAGTGGGCTTAGATCATTTAGTTAAATTAGGAATTACTCATGTTCAACTACTACCCATTTTTGATTACGCTACAGTAGATGAACTTCATCCAGACGAGTTATATAATTGGGGATATGACCCCATGCAATATAACGTTCCCGAAGGAAGTTTTGCTAGTCACGTCGAAGATCCTTATTCTAGAATTATCGACTGTAAAAAAATGATACAAGGCTTTCATCAAAATGGAATCCGTGTGAATATGGATGTGGTCTATAATCATATGTATCAATATGAAACGACGCCTTTTGAAATTTTATGTCCAGGTTATTATTTTAGAAAAGATCATTGTGGACATCTTTCAAATGGCTCTTTCTGCGGAAATGAT
>ULPE01047836.1_pt1 | contig 26243 bp, 19 predicted proteins | sample 1953211 | NCBI WGS metagenome assembly ULPE01 (sample SAMEA4835621, study PRJEB28245) | human gut metagenome | biome: gut microbiome; material: fecal sample | place: Denmark | collected 2008 | reverse complement strand
CACGGGCGGTGTAACAGCTTCCTTTGCGTCACTGGGCGATATCATAATCGCAGAGCCAAAGGTGCTTATCGGATTTGCAGGCAGACGTGTCATAGAGGGTACTATCAAGCAGAAGCTTCCTGACGATTTTCAGTCTGCCGAGTTCATGCTTGAAAACGGCTTTGTTGATATGATAGTTGAGCGAAAGAAAATGAGAAGAGTTCTCGCTCATATACTCAGACTTCATAAGCCAGCAAAGGAGGTGTCCTCAAATGAGTGAGCTGACAGCTTGTCAAAGACTTGATATAATCAGACACAAGGGCAGACCGACTGCCAAGGACTATATCCCTCTTATATTCGACGATTTCTTTGAGATGCATGGAGACAGACTTTTTGGTGATGACGGTGCTGTTATGGGCGGCATAGCCTATTTTAAGGGCATACCTGTTACAGTTATCGCAGAGGTAAAGGGCAGAGATCTTGCAGAAAATCAGAAGTGCAATTTCGGTATGCCCCACCCGGAGGGCTATAGAAAGGCTCTCAGACTTGCAAGGCAGGCTGAGAAGTTCCATAGACCTGTTATATGCCTTGTTGATACAGCAGGCGCATTCTGCGGCGTAGAAGCTGAGAAGCGTGGTCAGGGCGAAGCGATAGCCAAAAACATCATGGAGTTCATGACCCTCAAGACTCCTGTTATCTCCATAATACTCGGAGAAGGCGGCTCGGGAGGAGCGCTGGCTCTTGCAGTGTGCGATGAGCTTGCAATGCTTGAAAACGCTATCTATTCGGTAATATCACCGAGAGGCTTTGCAAGTATCCTGTGGAAGGATTCCACAAGAGAGCGTGAGGCGTGCGATATAATGAAGATAACCGCCGAGGATCTTACAAGACTTGGCGTGTGCGACCATATAATTTCCGAAGCCGACGGCGGCGCACATAACGACCCACAGCTCACTGCGGAGAATATCTCTGACTATATCGAGGGAGCTTTGAAAAGAAAATTGCAAAAAGGTCTTGACGAATTGCTTGAGGGGCGGTATAATAAGTTTAGAACTGTGGGCGAGTTTGAGGAAAGTTCGCAGGAATGAGTTTTTTGATGATCATGCCGAATGATTTGCCGACTTATGAGCGGCGGCGGCTGACATAAATGCTGCGCTGAGCGGCAGACCCAGTAAAGTACAGAATGGAGGTAAAGTAATGGTATTTGATAAGATCAAGGACATTATCGTAGAGCAGCTCGACGTTGAAGAGGACGCAGTAACTATGGAGGCTTCTATCACAGAGGATCTCGGCGCTGACTCACTGGACGTAGTTGACCTTGTAATGAGCATCGAGGAGAGCTTTGATGTAGAGATCCCTGATGAAGAGGTCGAGAACATCAAGACTGTTGGCGATATCGTTAAGTATATCGAGAACAAGGTTGAGGAATAATCTTTGACTGTTTCAAAAAGCTGTGCTTTTGCACGGCTTTTTTTATTTTACCTGATTTGTGGAATATGCACAAAATGGGAGTATATTTATTAAAGGGTATAGACAAATGAGGGCTGTTGTGATATAATTAAATCAATGAGTAAATATTGGGGCTAAGCTCCGGAAAGGAAAAATGATGCTGCATGAAAAATCCTGCGGTGCTATCGTTTACAGAAAGTATCACGGCAACACCGAGATACTGCTGATAAAGCATATCAACAGCGGTCATTGGTCATTCCCAAAGGGTCACGTTGAGGGCGATGAAACAGAGGAAGAAACTGCCAAGCGTGAGATCATGGAGGAAACGGGGATAGACGTAAATCTTGATACCACGTTTCGGGAGATAGTGTCCTATTCACCAAGGAAGGACACGCAGAAGATCGTTGTCTACTTTATCGGCAAAGCAAAGAACACCGACTACACTCCTCAGGAAGAGGAGATCGCAGACATACGCTGGGTCGAGATCGGCAGGGCAGGACAGGTCCTGTCTTACGAAAACGACCGCTGTATTGTAAACAAGGCGAAGAAATTTATAATCTGAAAAGAGTTCCATAAAATGCGTTCAGGTGTTGAACGGTGTTTTATGGAACTTTTTGCTGTCTGTATACACATTAATAATGTGTACCCCCAAAAGTTAGTTCAGGTAGGAAAACGGGCGAACACTGTTCGCCCCTACAGTGGATATTATACAAAATTCATGTGGTCAATTTGTGCAAACAAATGATTTATGATTTAATTTGGCAATAATCCATTAATTGTTGCATTTTTTATGCAACAAAAAGAGCATTTTTCAGGGATAAGTAGAAGGCGTCTTAGATACTTGCGGGCACGTACAAGCCCTGTGACTTAGTGAATACGATGAGAGATTCTGGAACAGGCTGTAGAGTACTTGTATCAGGACGTGGGCGTGCATTGTGATATTTTGTGTATACAAAACCTAGGGCATAATACCCAGTGTCATACTCCGAATGCAACTTGAAAATTGAATAAAAAAGGCTAAAACCCACGGCAACAAAATCGTAGGGGCGAACACCGTTCGCCCGCTTGTTTTGTCGTTTCGCTCACTATATCATTTGCATTATCCGCACAAAAAAACAGGAACGAACAAAGTCCGTCCCTGTCTGCGTTTCAATTATGTAAGCGATGTGAAATCATATTTCGCTGTCATTATAGCACTCGAACACCTTTTCAGCATGAGCCTTGTCAGCGTCGCTCTGCCTTGTGATAAGGCTAACGATAGGTACAAGAACAAGTCCGAAAAGCATTGCAAATGCGCCTGCGTTGATAGGCGAGGCAAGGTTTATGCCCCAAAGTGTTCCTGTGTGACCTGCAAGGGTGTAGTATGCCATGTGTATCACTGTTATGCCTACTCCTGCGATAAAGCTTGCCATGCAAGCTGCCTTTGTTACGCCCTTCCAGAAAAGTCCGTACATGAACGGTGCAAGAAATGCTCCTGCAAGTGCGCCCCATGAGATAGACATGAGAGTTGAAATTACTGTCTGTGGATTTTCAAGGGTGATTATTGCAAGCACAACTGAGATGATAAGAAATACGGCAATGAAAATTCTCATTGTGATAAGCTGTTTTTTCTCGTCCATTTTTTCTTTCATTATAGGCTTGATAAGGTCGATAGTCAAAGTGGAGCTTGATGTAAGCACCAGTGATGAAAGTGTTGACATTGAAGCCGAAAGCACAAGAACGATAACAAGTCCGAAGAGCAGTGAAGGAAGCTTTTCCATCATAGTCGGAACTATTCCGTCAAAACCGCCCTCAGGAAGTCCGTCAGCGCTCTTGACAAAAAGTCTGCCGAAGCCACCAAGGAAGTAACAGCCGCCTGCTACCACTACTGCAAAGAATGTGGATACGATGGTGCCTGTTTTGATAGCCTTGTCGTCTTTTATTGCATAGAATTTCTGTACCATTTGCGGAAGTCCCCATGTGCCGAGAGAAGTGAGTATAACAACGCCTGCAAGGTTTATAGGGTCAGGGCCGAATAGTGACGAATATGCACCCTTGTCGCCATTTGCGTCAGAAATATCACCAAGCAGGTCAAAAGAATTTCCAAGGCCACCGTTTTCTCCAAGCACTGCAAGAACTACCGCCGCAATGCCCACCAGCATTACTATTCCCTGAATAAAATCGTTCAGTGCTGTAGCCTTGTAGCCACCCATGATAACATACACCGCAGTGAAAACTGCCATGCCGATTATACAATATTTGTAAGGAATGCCAAAGCCCTTCTCAAAAAGTCTTGACAAGCCGTTGTAGACCGAAGCCGTATAAGGGATAAGGAATACGAACACGATAAGTGCCGAAACTATCTTCAAAGGCTTGCTGTTGTATCTCTTTTCAAAATACTCAGGCATGGTCTTTGCCTCAAGGTGCTTTGACATTATCCTTGTACGTCTGCCCAAAACTTTCCATGCAAGCCATGAGCCTATGACGGCGTTTCCAATTCCTACCCATGTGGAAGCCACACCGTAATTCCAGCCGAATTTTCCTGCGTAGCCTACAAAAATTACTGCCGAGAAGTATGAAGTTCCATATGCAAAGGCTGTAAACCATGCTCCAAGACCTCTTCCTCCCAGTACAAAATCATTGACGCTTGCCGATTTTCTGCGGTAATAAACACCTATGCCTATCATAAGTGCAAGGTATAATACCAATACTATCCACCTTGCTGTCAATCCAATACACTCCTTTTACTTCATGTGTCGCTTTAAAGCTTTTATGCTTTTGCGTTTTTACTTGCTAAAGTACAATGATACTATTATAGTACAAAGCGGAGTATTTGTCAATACGGACAGGCATAAAAAAAGCCACCGCAAAGGGAGATTTTGCGGCAGCTTTTTTGGTAAAAATCACGAAGTTTACCTGTGTAAAACATCATCGTTCATCATGACGGTCGCTTTCGCCTGCGGTGATACAAAGGCACATTGTCACAACGCCCACAAAACCGCCTACCAGCGTTCCTGCAAAAAATTCAAGCATAAAAACACCTCCTGCGGATAGTGTGGGCATTTAGCGAAAATGTTATGCAGATAAAGTGGGCAGGGTATAGAAAACTTATTTCAGTATGCGATCGTTACAGTCAGAGCCATTACAGCGAGAAAAGCGATATTTGCGGCTGTGAAATATGCGAAATATCTGCCTTTGATATGGGGGTGGCTGCGGCATATCTGTTTGTAGGATATAAGGCTTGCCATGGAGGCGATAAGAGTGCCAAGGCCGCCTATGTTCGTTCCTATTATAAGTGCGTTCAGCTTGTTGGTGAAGCCTGAAAGGAGTATAGCGCATGGAACGTTGCTTATTATCTGACTTGCGGCAACGGCAATAAAAAGCTCGTGACCGTTTATTATGCTGCTGAGTACACTGCGGAAAATCTCTACTCTGCCCATATTTCCGATAAAGATGAAAAATCCGCAGAATGTAAGAAGCAGTGAGTAATCAACTGTTTTAAGCACGTTTCTGTCAGCAATGGCAGAGAAAGCAAGTGCGCAGAGGGTTGTTATCTGCCATGGGATAAGCCTTGCAACTGTAAGCAGGCAAAGGACAAAAAGCAGGACGTATCCTGAAAGCTTTGTCTTGTCTTTAGTCGAATATGTATCGAAGTTTTCAGCAGTTATATCTGTCTTGACAGACAGCTTTCCTGACTTTTTACACACTGCAAGCGTCCAAAGAAAAAGCATCGCTCCTGCCACAATAGTAAAGGGAAGCATTAGTACAAGAAAATCTTCCAGCTTCATATCTGATACACCAAAAAGGTATAGATTCTGAGGATTGCCTATAGGCGTGAGCATACTGCCAAGATTTGCGGCAATGGTCTGCAGAACGACAATGGGTATGAGAAGCTTGTTGCCTGCTTCACCGAGAGTTGAGAGGGCGGTGAGAGTGAGGGGAACAAAGGTCAGAAGTGAAACGTCATTTGTTATGAACATACTTGAAAAGAAGCAAAGCCCCACAAGCACTATGGAAAGCTGAAATGCGGTATTGACTTTGCTTATGATGAATTTTGCACTGCGTTCAAAGATGCCAAGACCTTTGCAGCCCTCGGTCACTGTCATAAGAGAGAACAGAAGTCCAAGTGTTCGGAAGTCGATATAACTTGCATATGCTTTGTCAGGTGTGACGAAAAATGCAGATATAACGGCTAAGAGCATTGCCACTATCAGGACGGTTTCTTTTTTAGCAAAGGCGATCGCTTTGTTTATGTTTTTCATTTTATCATTTCCTGTCGTTTATTCATATGATAAAATTATATCATGAAAATGATATTATTACAAGATTTTGAGCTGCTTTAAGAAAAAAACTTGACAAGTTTAAATAACCATGTTATAATAACGCTGTTATTATAACATGGTTATTTTCAGGCAGGTGCAAAATGAGAACGGAAACAGTAGGAGTTACAGAAACTCTTATAGAGAGTGCAAAAAAAGAATTTCTTGAACACGGCTTTCAAAATGCAAATTTTCGCAGGATCTCTTCTGAGAGCGGAGTAAGTACGGGGTCTATATATACACGCTTTGGGGACAAGGCTGGACTTTTTTCGGCGGTGGTAAAGCCAGCTGCAGACGGACTTATGGAGTTGTATCTTGAAAGCATAACCGCTGCAAGGGAGAGCGGCGACCCTGCGGAGGCGACAAGTCAGGGCAATGAGGGAACTGAGCTTGTGCTGAAATATATTTATGAAAACTTTGACGTTTTCAAGCTTATCTTCTGCCACTCGGCAGGAACAGAGTATGAGCGTTATTTTGACGAGCTTGCTGAGATAGAGGAAAAGTATTACAGGGAGTTTGTAAAGCAGTTTTCAAGGCGTGAAAACATGGTGAGCGACTTCTTTATACACGTTATCTGCCGAACAGGCTGGTCTTATATTTACGAGGTGGTCTCTCATGATCTTTCTTATGATGAGGCGCAGATCTTTATGAAAAGCATAAGAGAGTTCTGCTTCGCAGGCTGGGGGAAAGTTCTGGGGCAGAATTATGAGGATCTGGGCTTGTAGGGTCTTGGTGTTGTTCGGGTTTTTAGTAGAACTTTGAGCAGGGAGCGGGACTTCGCATTTCTGCAAAGCAGAAATTGCGCCGCTCCCCTACAGAAAAGATGTCAAAATCATTTGACTTTTTTAACATTTTCAGCAACCCCTTATAGGGTGTTGCTTTTTAAATGGTAATAAGTTAGTTAAATCTAACTATATAAACAAACAGGAGGTATTGTTGTGAAAAAGAAAGAGAAAAAGAAAAGTTCCTTTGCAGTTCTTATGCACTATGCAGGCGGACATAAGTATTATTCCTACGCTTCTGCTGTTCTTGCTGTAATAAGTGCATGGATAGCACTTATACCGTTTTATGATGTTTGGCGCATCATAAAAGAGATACTCAGGGTAAGACCTGATTTTTCAAAGGCGGAGAACATAAGCCGATACGGCTGGGAGGCTGTGGGCTTTGCACTTCTTGGAATGGTGTTTTATATCGCTGCGCTAATGTGTTCTCACAAGGCAGCGTTCAGGGTGCAGGCTAACATGAGAGTGAGCATGATGAAGCATATTATGAAGCTTCCGCTTGGTTATGTTGAAGCTGAGGGAACAGGAAAGATAAGAAAGATAGTTATGGATTCAAGTGCGTCAACGGAAACCTATCTTGCCCACAATTTTCCTGACAAGGCTGTTTCAATGGCGACTCCTGTGGGTCTGCTTGTTATGATGTTCATATTCGACTGGCGGCTTGGACTTATTAGCCTTATCCCTGCGTTCATCGCATTTGTGCTTATGGGCACGCTTATGATGGGTCCTAAAATGGCGGAGGATATGAAGCAGTATCAGAATGCACTTGAAAAAATGTCATCTGAGGCGGTGGAGTATGTTCGTGGAATACCTGTTATAAAAACCTTTGGTCAGACGATATTTTCTTTCAAGCGTTTCAAGCTTGCTATTGACGAATATGAAAAGTGGACTCTTGGATACACAAAGAACATGATGCTTCCGATGATATGCTTCACCACTGCGGCAAACGGCATTTTTGCGGCGCTTATAATTGCGGCTTTCAAACTCACTTCCCATGGAGTTACGGACGAGTTTGTTCTTAATCTTTTCTTTTATGTGATAATAACTTCTATTCTTACTGTAACGCTTATGAAGATAGCATATGCAGGAGAGTCACAGATGTTGGTGGACGACGCTGTGAACAGAATGTATTCTATTCTTGAAACTGAGCCGCTTGCTGAGACAAAGAGCGGTGAAACTCCAAAGGACTCATCTATCCAGCTTGACAATGCGGTGTTTGCTTATGACAATGCAGAGAGCAACGCTGTTGACGGAATAACGATGAACATAAAGGCAGGAGAGCATATTGCGGTAGTAGGTCCTTCAGGAGGAGGAAAGACCACCCTTTGTTCGCTTATCGCACGTTTCTGGGACGTAAAGAGCGGCTCTATAAAGATAGGAGGGGCAGACGTGAGAAACATTCCGTCAGAGGAGCTTATGAAGTATGTTTCATATGTTTTCCAGGACAGCAAGCTTCTTAAAATGAGCATTCTTGAAAACGTGCGCATGGGCAGACCTGACACCACGGACGAGGTGGTTATGCAGGCGCTTCGTGACGCACAGTGCATGGATATAATCGAGAAGTTCCCTGAGGGTGTTGATACTATGATCGGCTCAAAGGGCATATACGTTTCGGGGGGCGAGTGTCAGAGGCTTTCTATTGCAAGGGCGTTTTTGAAAAATGCGCCTGTGCTTATACTTGATGAGGCGACGGCTTTTGCCGACCCTGACAACGAGAGGTCTGTTCAGCAGGCTTTTGAGAGGCTTTCAAAAGACAAGACAGTTATAATGATAGCACACAGGCTTTCAACGGTAACAAATGCAGACCGCATTTACGTTCTTTCTGAGGGCAGGATAGCAGAGAGCGGAAAGCATGAGGAGCTTATAGAGCAGGACGGGATCTACAGCCGTATGTGGAACGAATACAACAGGTCTGTAAGCTGGCAGGTCAGAAAGGCAGGAGTTTGATTATGAGCTTCACGGAAAAATTAAAACACAAATATGCCCTTTCAGACAAGGGTGCAAAAGGCATGATAAGGGCGTTTATTGCTGTTACGCTTGCTAACCTGGTGCTTATGCTCCCTGTGGGGCTTTTATATGTGCTTTCCTCATATCTTCTTGAGGGAGAGCTTCCAAGAGATAAGTTCTGGCTTTTTATGGGGGCGATAGTGGGCGTGCTTTTGCTTATTGCCCTTACAACGCTGTTTCAGTATAAGTCCACGTTTTACTCTACATATGTTGAAAGCGGTGTAAGACGAAGGACGCTTGCGGAAAAGCTCAGGAAGATACCCCTTTCATACTTTGGCAAGAAAGATCTTGCCGACCTTACGAACACTATCATGACGGACTGTGCAATGATAGAAACAGGCTCTTCGCATTGGATACCTGAGCTTGTGGGCGGTATCGTCTCCACTACTATCATTGTTATAAGCTTGTTTTTCTTTGACTGGAGAATGGCTCTTGCTTCAGTTTGGGTAATGCCGGTAGCATTTATGATAGTTATTTCTTCAAAGAAGGTTATGTCAAGGATACACGAAAAGACGATGAAATATCGTATAGATTGCATTGACGGCATTCAGGAGGGGCTTGAAACTCTCCGTGACCTGCGTTCATACAACATGACAGAGAAATACTCTGAGGGGCTTGAAAAGAAGATAAAGGCTGTGGAAAAGCACGCTATCGTGGCGGAGTTTGCAAATGCGGTATTTGTATGCTCAGCGCAGATGATACTAAAGCTCGGTATTGGAACTGTGGCTGTTGTGGGAAGCTCGCTTCTTGTAAAGGGTGAGATAACGGTGCTGACGTTCTTTATGTTCCTGCTGGTGGTAACAAGAATGTATGAGCCGCTTCAGATAGCGCTTCAGAATTTGGCTGCTATAATAAGCCTTGACGCAAACTGCAATCGTATGGACGAGATACTTTCGCACGAGGAGCAGTCGGGCAGTGATAAGCTTGACAACAAGGGTTATGATATCACATTCGACCATGTTGCTTTCTCATACAAGAGTGAAGAGCAGGTGCTTTCTGATGTAAGCTTCACTGCAAAGCAGGGGGAGATAACAGCGCTTATCGGTCCGTCTGGCGGAGGAAAGACCACTGTTGCAAGGCTTGCGGCAAGATTTTGGGATAATGACAAGGGCAAGATAACTGTTGGCGGAATGAATGTTGCAGACGTTGACCCTGAGAAGCTTTTGTCACTTTACTCTATCGTTTTCCAAGATGTAACGCTGTTTAACAACACTGTTATGGAGAATATCAGGATAGGCAGAAAGGACGCAACGGACGAGGAGGTTATGGCGGCGGCAAGGCTTGCACACTGCGAGGATTTTGTTGAGAAGATGCCTGACAAGTGGAACAGCATGATAGGAGAGAACGGCTCGGAGCTTTCGGGCGGTGAAAGACAGCGTATATCCATAGCGAGGGCATTTCTAAAGGACGCTCCTATCATTCTTATGGACGAGGCTACGGCTTCTCTGGACGTTGACAACGAGTCGCTTATACAGGAGTCTATTGCAAAGCTTATACAGAACAAGACTGTGCTTATAATAGCACACAGAATGAGAACTGTTGACGGTGTGGACAAGATAGTTGTGCTTAAAGACGGCAAGGTGGCTGAGACAGGCTCGCCTGAGGCGCTTAAAAAGACCAACGGTATCTACAAGCACATGGTTGAGATGCAGCTTTGCTCGGAGAAATGGAAATACTGATATGAATAGAAACCACCGCTGGGAGGAAAACTCTCGGCGGTGGTTTTGGTTTGTTTGCGTATTATTTTGCGGAGATGTTTCCGCTTTCTGATTTTTTGATAAGACCTGCGGTGAGAGCTTTTTTCAGGGTGTAGCTTATTACGCTCTCCGTTATGCCCACAGCTCTTGTGTAGCCGAATTTCTTGGCTGTTTCTCTTATGAGGTCGGTTTCTGAAAGGCTTATCTGCTGGCAAAGCACTTCTTTCACGGCGTTTATTATCTCCTCGGAGGGGATATCCTCCATGCTTCGCTTGTTGGTATCATCGCTTGTGCGATAGATAGAATAGCTTTCAGGGGATTGCCCCTCTTTCCAAAGGAAAACTCTGTTTTCATCGGCTGTGGCGAATGGTGAAACGCCTTGTGCGGCATCGGCAAAGACGCTTTCCACTCTTGAGCCGCTTCGTGTTATGCCCCATGCGGTGAAAACTTTTCTCATGAAAAGCTTCTCGCTTATTGGTGCTTCGACAGCAATTATCTTTTCGGCTGTTTCCCTTATTTTCTGCTTGTTTTCGGGTTTATAAAAGTCATCAGATGTACCCATTATGCCAACATCTGCGGTCACATAGGGCTGTGCAAAGTCTGATGTGATGGCGGAAGCCTCTTCTCTTTCAAACTGCGATGTGGAATAGACTGCAGGCTTTGAGGGGGGAGCGGTTTCGGCTTCATGCTTTGGTGCGCTGTCTATGGCGGCTTTTATGTTTCCCAGAACTCGGTCCTTATCGTCAAACCAATCGAGCGTCCACACTCTCAGGATATTCCAGCCAAGACCGTTAAGCACGCTTGGCTGTAGGATAAATCTATCCTGTGCGGTTGAGCTGTGGAGAGTGTTTTCACCATCAAGGAGTATGCCCAGGAGATACTCCTTTTCGTTGTCAGGGTCGATTATGCCGATATCAACTTTGAACTCGGAGCTTCCGATGTTGCATTTCACCCCATAGCCAAGCTCTTTTATGGCTTTTGCGATACACTCTGTTACAGTGCTGTCGCTTGTGCTTTTTGTGGTGCTGTGGGCTGTTACGGCAAGCTTTCCACGCTCGGCAAACTCCAGAAAGCCTTTAAGTCCTGCAACGCCCTCGGAACGTGTCCTTGAAAGGTCTATCTGCTCAGGTCGGAGGACAGAGTAGACTATCATGGCTTTTCTTGCACGGGATATTGCTACATTAAGTCTTCGCCAGCCGCCGTCACGGTTGAGAGGACCGAAGTTCATTGAAACTTGTCCCTTTTCGTCAGGACCATAGCCGACGGAGAAGAGTATAACGTCACGTTCGTCGCCTTGGACGTTTTCAAGGTTTTTGATGAAGACCGGCTCTGGTGACTTTCTGTCAAGCTCTTCAAGCTCAGGGTGGTTTGCCCACTCTTCGCAGAGCATATCGTCAATGAGATTTTGCTGAACGGAGCTGAATGTTACAACACCTATGCTGTCATTGCGGAGCGTTTCGTCGCTCATGCGTCTTATTATCTCGTCAACAACGGCTCTTGCTTCCGCCTTGTTCTGCTTTGTTCTGCCCTTGTCATAGTGACCCTCGGGGTGGATAATGCTCACCTTTGAAATGAGGTCGTTATGGGACGGGAATGTGAGAAGCTTATTGTCATAGTATTTCATGTTGCTGTAGGCAATAAGGCTCTCGTGGCGTGAACGATAATGCCATTTGAGATACTGCTGCGGCATGGAGATAGCAAGGCAATCGTCAAGGAGGCTTTCAAGGTCTTCTTTTTCGCTGTTTTCTTCGTCTATCCGATTTGAGGAGAAGAAGTTTGTTGGTGGGAGCTGTTTAGGGTCGCCCACAATAACAACGTTCTCGCCCCTTGCGATAGTGCCTGCGGCTTCGGCTGTTGGCAGCTGTGAAGCTTCGTCAAAGATAACAAGGTCGAATTTCGGGAATGACGGGTCTATATACTGTGCAACTGATATGGGGCTCATGAGCATACAAGGGCAGAGCTTGCGGAGAAGATTTGGTATCTTATCGAAAAGGCTTCTAAGTGACATCATTCTGCCGTTGCTCTTTATGGCACGTTTGAGTATGCCCATTTCAGAGGTGGAAGCGCAGGCTGAGCCTTGGGCAGGTATTTTTGCGGAAAGACGAGCCAAAAGCTCCTGTATAGTCAGGCGTGAGAATTTATCGAGAGTGTCTTTGAACTGTGTGATAAGGTCGTTTGCACTGTTACTGCTGAACTGGCTAAGACGTTTATCGCTGTTTATTATCATAAGTGCAAGCTGATAGTTTAGCGTGCAGGAGAATGCTTTTTCTACGTTTTCGCTGTCAACATTGCCTGTGCGGTAGCTTTCGCTGACACCTGAAAGTCCGTTGTCTGAAAGCTCTTTGTCAACGCTGTTGAACTGGGCGGCGTATCTAAGCTTATCGGCGTTTTCGGCATAGGTATTAAGCTTTTCTGTAGATAAGCCAAGCCAATCTGCACTTGCTTCTATGGCGGTCATGTTGGCTGAGAAGCTGTCCTCAAAGGCTGAAAGTTTTTCAAGGAACGAGGAGAGAGCCTGTACCTCAGAAGTGCAGTTTGCTTTTCCGATAGTCTGAGCCATTTGTGCAGGGTCAGCACCCGCTTTCTGCTTAATGGCATTCATAATGCTGTCGGTTTTTGAAACGGCTTTTTCAAGGACATTCCAATCGGTCTGCTCGTTCATGTAAATACCTGTGAGAAGCGCTGTTACATCTGACGGCAGGCTTCGCAGGAAGTCTTTCTTTTCGCTTATGGTGCAAAGCTTATCGAGAATTTCACCAAGGTTTGCTTTTGTAACGAAAGCAGGGTCTTTGGCGTGGAGCTTTATTCTCTTTGTGAACTTTCCAAGCTTCATTGCTTTTGGCAGGAACCAGCTTTGAACTGCCTGCTTGTATACCATTCTTGACTCTGAGGCAGGGAAGTCAAAGACGCTTTTTTCAAAATGGCTGAGGATATCGGTGCAGAGAGCGGTATACTCTTTTCCTATGGCAAGAGTATCTTTGATCTTTTGCAGGGTGATATCATAGTGAGGTGCGCAGAGAAGTCCGTCAAGAAGTTCGCCGTCAGCGGTGGAAGCTTTGTATATGTGGGAAAGCATTTTTACTGCTGTCTTGTCAAGGTCACCGCTGTAGCTATAAGCCTGTGCGAGAGTTTGTGCGCACTGAGAGGAAGCGGTGGCTTTTTGGGCAAGGTCGGCGGCTTCAGTGTGGAACTTGTCACGCTGTTCCATAGAATATGATGTAATGCCGATATCTTTAAGTGGGAAGTCGGCAAAGTCGCCTGTTTCGGCTATGGCTATTGAATATCTATGCACAAGGTCGCTGAAGCGGTCGAGAGTTTCTTTTGCCAGGTTTGCGAAGATTTCTTTTGAAACTGATATTTTGTCTTTTTCGGATATACTGCGCTCATAGGCTGATATAGCTTCATAAAGGGTCACACCACAGTTACGCTTTTCGTGAAGTGCGGTTATGGTATCGTTGAGCTGGGCTTTCTGAGCTTTGAGCCTTGCGGCTTCGGCTGAATACTCCTCGGGAGATTTTATTTTGCCCACTTCAAGGGCTTTGTCAAGCTCTGCAAGGACAGTGGTCTTGTTTGTTTTATTGGAGTGGAGTTCAAGGCAGAACGGGTCAAGCCCTAGGTTTGCAAGACGTTTCTGCACCACGTTGAGGGCTGCCATTTTTTCTGCGACGAACAGCACGCTTTTATCATTATAGAGGGCGTTTGCTATCATATTTGTGATAGTCTGAGATTTTCCTGTTCCCGGAGGACCATGAAGAACAAAGCTTTGTCCGCTTCCTGCTGCGGCAATGGCGGCAAGCTGTGAGGAGTCTGCACTCATTGGCACTGCCATGTTTTCAAGGTCAAGGTCGGAATCTATATTCTCAGGGGTTATGCTTATATCCTCGGGGGCATAGGTGAGAGAGCCAGCCATAAGGCTGGACACCACCTTGTTTTGGCTTATCTCCTCTGAGCGGTTGCGAAGGTCGTTCCACATTACGAACTGGCTGAACGAGAACAGACCGATAAAGGCATATTCCTCGATGTTCCAACGCTTTTTGCCCATAACCGCCTGACGGATAGTATTGAAAACAAGGGGCAGGTCAATGCCATGTTCGTCAAGTGGGAGAGGGTCAAGACCTGTGATACTGATGCCGTGGTCTTGACGGAGATATTCAAGAAGCGTGACGTTTATCTGAGTTTCTTCCTGTCTGCTCCTTATTATATAGCCCTTATTGCGTGTGTTGCGGACGATATCTATAGGGATAAGCACCAAAGGGGCATAGCGTGGCTTTTCGGAAAGGTCGCTTTCATACCAGCGGAGAAGTCCCAGAGCGAGGAAAAGGGTGTTGCTGCCGTTTTCCTCCATGCTCACCTTTGCGGAGCGGTAGAGGCTTTTAAGGGCAGTGTCAAGGTCGGCTTCATTAAGGAACGTTCTTATGCGGTTGTTTTTGAACTCGTTCTCGGCGATATTTGTCACAAGGTCCTTTTCGTTCTCGATAGCGAATATTTTTGCGTCACGAGTGGAAACTGTCCACTCGGTAGGTATTTCCATGATACGGAAGTCACTTCCGCTTGCAAGCTCGTCCTCAAGCTTTCCAAGGTCGGCGGTCATAAGCTGCATGGTGTTCTTTGTGACACGGAAGTTCAAAAGAGAATTTCGCAGGCTGAAATCAAGAAGCTTTCTTTCCCATATGCGCATTTTTGTGACGGGTTTATCGTTGCCCTCTGCCACTTTGCCAAGAAGCGAGCTGTTAAGCTCGGAGGGGGCGAGCATCTCTTTTGGCTTGTCGGATTCTTCTGCAAGCTGCAGACCTGAATAGGTTTGCTCGGGACGCAGTGGGATAGGTCTTATGCCACTTCCACGGGTGCGGATAATGTCTATGACGCATTGAAATTCCATGTTGCTTATATGGTCTTTGCCGTGTTTCATGGCATGGTCGAAACGCTCGACATCGTGAACGTTGCTGTCAACAAAGTCTGTACACTCCACAAGGAGCATTTCTTCGGCATTTTCTGCAATGCGCTTTTCAATGGCGGAAACATCGTCAACGCAACAATCTGCGAAAGTTTCGTTTTCAAGCCAACAGCCGCAGAATGCGTGACCTGTCATGAAAAACAGCAGAGGGTGAAGTCCCACCGCTTCAAGGCAGGCGGCATAAAGCACTGCAAGGTCAAGACAAGTGCCCATTTTTTGCTCCAAGACCTTATGCGGCAGGCGTATCCTCTGACCTATGACTTCATAGCTTGCAGGGGGATCGTTGTAGACTATTTTCTGCTGAACAAGGGCGGCAAAAATTGCTGCCATTTGAAGCTTCACGTTGTTTGGGTTGTTGGTCTGATAGCCTGTGAAAGAGGGGTCGCCTTTCCACTTTTTCAGGAACGTGGAAGCGTCATGAATGACTGGGGAGAGCGCAGGGTGATTTGGCGTAACAAATGCGGCTATCATCTCAGGCATTATGTTCAAACCGCTCCACTGATCGCAGGCGAGAAGCTCTATAGTGTTCTGATAGGTGAAGATATTTTCACCCTTTTGAAGCACCTCAATGGTGATATTGCCCACCATTTTTTCTGTAAGAGAGAAAAGAAGATCTGTGTTGGTAGATATTCTCACAGGGGATATCTCGGCAGAACTTTTTGCGGGGATAGAGCCGATATAATATGTAAATTCCTTTGCAAACTCAGGCTCAAAGGTTATTTTAAGGCTGATATTCTCAAGGACTTCCTCTGAGTTGTTATTTACTACAAGGCTTCTTATGACAGGGACATAGTTTTGCTGCATGGCAAAGTTTATAGATGCGTTTATGTGTCCGCCGACAGTGACGATATTATCCACTTTTACCCCTCCGACAATAATTTTTTTAATAAGGAACACCGAACAAGAAGCGTGCGGTGCAGTCATATATACTCATTATAGCACAAATAAACACATTGTGCAATATTTTTCCTTAGGACAGGATATGTTATATAAAAAGTAAACCCATTGTTCATAGTATCTTTATTGAATAGGTGGGAGGGTTGTGCTATAATACACTTTGAAATTCAATAGAAAATTTGGAAAGGTGAAAGCTATGGAAAGAATACTTGATTGGAACAAATATCTTGATACTGCGGCGAAAATGGTTTCTGAGGGAATCGTTATGCTCAAAAATGAAAATAATGCTCTGCCACTTGATACAGACAAAGAGGTGGCTGTTTTCGGACGCATACAGTTTCATTATTATAAAAGTGGAACAGGCTCGGGAGGAATGGTGAACGTTACTAAGGTAGTGAACATTCTGGACGGGCTTATTGATAATGGCGTAAAGGTCAATGAGAAACTTCTTGACACATACAGAAAATGGGACAAGGAAAACCCATTCGACTTAGGCGAGGGCTGGGGCGGAGAGCCTTGGTCGCAGAAAGAGATGCCACTTGACGAGGGGCTTGTCAAAGAAACTGCAAAAAGCTGTGAAACTGCCATTGTGATAATAGGCAGGACGGCAGGCGAGGAGCAGGACAACAGGCTGGAGGCAGGCTCTTATTTGCTAAGCGATGACGAGATAGCTATGCTCACGGTGGTGAGGGAGAATTACAAAAAAGTTGTTTTGCTTCTTAACGTGGGAAATATCATTGATATGACCGACATAAACAGAATTGCCCCTGACGCTGTGCTTTATGTTTGGCAGGGGGGAATGACAGGCGGAAAGGGTACGGCAGACGTTTTGACAGGAAAGGTCAGCCCAAGCGGAAAGCTTCCTGACACTATCGCATACAAGGTGTCGGACTACCCTTCGGACGCTAATTTCGGCAGGGAGGAAAACAGGGATATTTACGCTGAGGATATTTATGTGGGATATCGCTATTTTGAGACTTTTGCTAAAGAAAAGGTGCTTTATCCGTTCGGATTTGGTCTTTCATACACTGCGTTTGAGATAAAGACGGAAAAGGCTGAGATAACAGAGGGGGCTGTGAAGCTTTCTGTATCGGTGAAAAATATCGGTTCTTACAAGGGCAAAGAGGTAATAGAGGTCTACTGCGAAGCTCCGCAGGGAAGGCTCGGCAAGGCGGCTAGAGTGCTTTGCGGCTTTGAAAAGACCAGGGAGCTTGTACCGCAGGAAGAGCAGGTGGTTGAGATAGCAGTGGATATCGCAAAGCTTGCTTCTTATGACGATTCGGGTGTGACGGGCAACAAGTCATGCTATGTGCTTGAAGCAGGGGAATATAAATTCTATGTGGGCAGTGACGTGAGAAGTGCTGAATATGCTTGCAGTTTTGAGCAGGGTGAGGATCTGGTAACAGAAAGGCTCACTCAGTCGCTTGCTCCTGTGGAGAGTTTTGAGAGGATAAAGCCTGTTTGCGAGGGCGGAGCTTTCAGCATTGGCAGAGAGGCTGTGCCTGTATCTGAGGTAGACGAAAGTGCAAGGCGTTTGGAGAAGCTTCCGAAAGAGATAGCATACACTGGTGACAAGGGCATAAAGCTTTGGGACGTTAAGAACGGCAAGAACACAATGGACGAATTTATTGCACAGTTTTCAGACTATGACCTTTCCTGCATTATAAGGGGCGAGGGCATGGGAAGCCCTAGGGTCACGGCTGGTACGGCATCGGCGTTCGGGGGAGTGTCGGAAAATCTCAATGGCTTTGGCATACCTGCTGGCTGCTGTTCGGACGGTCCGTCGGGCATGAGACTTGACTGCGGCACAAAGGCTTTCAGCCTGCCGAACGGTACTATGATAGCTTCTTCGTTCAACAAGGAGCTTACAAGTGAGCTTTTCACTTTTATGGGGCTTGAAATGGCGGCTAACAAGGTGGATTGTCTGCTTGGCCCTGGAATGAACATTCACAGACACCCTTTGAACGGCAGAAACTTTGAGTATTTCTCGGAAGATCCTTTTCTTACGGGCAAAATGGCGGCGGCTGAGTTAAAGGGCATGGCTGGTGCAGGGGTGACAGGTACGATAAAGCACTTCTGTGCGAACAATCGTGAGACAAACAGGCATTTTATCGACTCGGTGGTATCGGAAAGAGCACTCAGGGAGATATATCTAAAGGGTTTTGAGATAGCGGTAAAAGAGGGAGGAGCTTCCTCTGTTATGACCACATATGGCATAGTAAACGGCTTGTGGACGGCAGGAAACTTTGACCTTAACACAGTGATACTTCGTGAGGAATGGGGCTTCAAGGGCTTCACCATGACGGACTGGTGGGCGAACATAAACGTTCGTGGAAAAGAGCCTGACAAGACGGATCTTGCAGCTATGGCTAGGGCGCAGAACGATGTTTACATGGTTTGTCCTGACGGAGAAAAGAATGACGACAACACGCTTGTTGCCCTTGAAAATGGCGGTATAGAGAGGTGTGAGCTTCAGAGAAATGCGGCGAACATATGCGGATTTCTTCTTCACACTAATGCTCTTAAGCGTGCGGAGGGTATAGGAGATACTGTCAAGGTGATAAACCGAGAGGACGAGGAGCAGGAGGACGACAAGCCTGTACAGTTTTATAAGGTAGACCGTGACATAACTCTTGACCTTAGTGATGTTGACACAAAGAAAGGCACTTCTTATAGCTTTGCTCTTGACCTGTCAAACTTCGGTATTTACAGGGTGATAGTTACGGCAAGTTCTACGCAGAGTGAGCTTGCGCAGATACCTATGACGCTGTTCAGCATGGGAACTGCGGTGGGTACGTTCACGTTCAACGGTACTGGTGGCAAGGCTGTTTCAATGGAAAAGGAAACGCCTATGTTCTCACGCTTCACAACTTTCAGGATATACTTTGCGCAGAATGGGCTTGACCTGCACAGTATCAGGTTTGAGCTGACGGACAAGGAACGTTGATTTAAGGCTGGCGTTATGTTTTGTGCAAGTGAATAAACAGCAAGATCGGTCAGTAGATCCCAAATGGGATTACTGACCGATCTTTTTGTGGTATTTGTGGGTGATCTGGGCATGAAAAAAGGACTATCGAATGATAGTCCTGAAACTGTCTTGCTGATACCAAATGGATGCATATCTAAAACAATATAAATTATGACCATTCCGATTAAAAATTATTCCTCCCGGTCAATATTCATTGAACTCATCGATCATTCTGCGATATTCTTTTTCCTCACAATCCACATAATCTTTAGCAAACTGTTCAACCTCAGATATACTGTTTTCCAGCAGTTCAAAATTCACCGCAGCCGAAAAAACATCAATTTCAAGCTTTTCGGACTTATCTGCAAAGACTTCAACTGTAAACCCGTTACAGCGAACATCATTACCGTCCTTATCCTCCCGATGCAGATCAGTATCGGGAGATATTTTCACATAAAAACCATTGTATTTCATTCAACCACTCTCCTTAAAATCTCATCTGCATATCATCGTCAAGGTCGTAATCATCATCAAAATCCTCATCGAATTCATCATTCACGTAATACTCAAGCTGCTGAGAATTTTCAAGAGCTGTTTGAAGATATTTCTCGTCCAAACCGTTTTCTCTGTATCCCTGCAAAATCGTGTTGTAATACTGCTGACTCGGTGGAGAAATTGTCCCACGATTCATCAGATATGCCATACCTTCGTAGGTTTTTCCGTCCATTTCAAAGGTCATTTTTTCCTGCCTGTAGAAACTGGGGTAGCCTTCGTATTTGTTAAGAGTAGGCAAATCCCTTTCGTCAAGCTCCCATATCAGAACGGGAACTCTTGCACCCTTATTCGGAACGATTGTTGCAACGCCCCTGAACTCTAATTCATAATCCTTGATTTCTGATGTTCCTACAACCTTTGAATGTGGACATCTGTATGCCATTTGCTCCAAATTTATATTGCTTCCATATGCAATATATAACTGTTTATTTTTCATTCTCTACCTCCGATCACATTGACATTTCCATGCCCATTTCTTCATCTTCTTCAAAGTTCTCACATTCGCTCTCTGTCGGCTCTGAATTTTCATCGGATACATTTTCGTTTAACTCCTGAACCTCGCTTACAGGCTCGACACGCTGCCCACGGGCGGCTTGCCGTTCAGCTTCACGTTTTTCTTTCAGCTTTGCTCTTGCGGCTATTCCGTCCTCCGGGTGCCGCCATGCAATATCGCCATCCAAATGTTTTAGCAAATGCGTTCTGCAATTCTTGAACTCATCTCCGATAAGTCCAAGATTCAAAAGCCATACACGAAAGCTGTACCGCATATTATCGCTTTGCGAAACGTGCGGAGAACAGTATTTCTTAGTCATTGCCGCATTGCTTATGGCAAGCGCAAGAACTATCTGACTTCTTACCTCTCCTGCATGAAGACTTCCGTTGTATGCCCTTATCTCGTAATGACCATGCTGAAAGAATGAGTGCAGATTGCAGATAACATATCGGCTATTTGAGTAATGCTGAAACTGTTCGCTCATTCTGCCGTGATACCAAAGCCCCTTTATTTCTTCCATATCTTTAGGCTTTTTTCGGTTAATTTCCTCGATGAACTGCTTATCCATCTTGTGACAGTAGGATTCACGAGCAGAAGAAACCTGCAAAGCGTCCCACAGAAAGTCCTCCTTACTTGCAAAAATATTTACAAGATTGCGTATCTGCTGCGGAGTGTAATCGTCTGCCGAAATGTGTATATGCGTGCCTGCACAATATCTCGGACCTGTTACTCCGCCCGCTTTTCTAAGAGCTCGTACAACCTCCTGCAAAAGCGGAATATCCCCATATTCAAGAACAGGAGAATTCATTTCCACACTGTAGGATTTGGAAGCTCGGTCGCCGTTTGCATTGTAACAGTTGATACTTCCGTCGTACACAATAGACCAATCCCTGCTTTTAATATCTTTAACCGTATATTTATCATAAGTGCCACCCTCATGGACAACCTCTCCTCCCAGAACACCTGAAAGCGCTTTTGCCGCCTGACAGCGAGTTAAGCCTGTCATTTCTATCTCAATGCCAAAATTTCTTGTCTTTATCCCATCAAAATTGCCTGCCAAATAACCGCCTCCCAACAAAAACAGCCTGCAGATTTCTCCGCAAGCCGTAAATTTAATCGTTATTCAATTTCCGTTCTAACTTCGTATCCGCCCTTGAAAATCACCAATATTTCGGTCTTACTCAGTACTTTTATGCACTCGATTAATTTGCGTATCAGCACATTATCAAAGGTTTCCAACTCAAACTTTTCATGCTCTATCATATCCATAATTTCATCAAGTTTCGCCTGTGTTCCTTCTGAAGTTTTGTTCTGCAATTTCAGATTTTCAAGACGTTCGCTCAACTGCTGTTCTTCCGCATAAAGCTTTTCAAATTCACTGTCAAGCTTGTCCTCGTCGCAGCCGCCGGAGGCTATCAAATTGACTAAATCATTTCTTGCTTGGTCGATTTCCCTAAGTCTTTTTCCTGCAGCTAAAATTTCCTCCTGACCTTGACATTCAAGCACCGAACCAATATTCGCTTTTAAAATCCTTGCAATATCATTTCGGCAGGAATAGTAATTGTTTATCGCCCGAATTATCGCCTTATGGAGCTGTTCTTCCTTGATCGTAGGTGAATCGGGGCAGTACTTTTTACCGTGTTCCAGACGGCTTATGCACCGCCAGACCACCTGCTTTTTGCCGTTTCTTGACCACACCCTGCGTCTGTATGGAGTTCCGCAGTGACCGCATATCAGCAGCTCGGATAAAGCATATTTTCCGCTGTATTTGCCTTGCTCAGTTTTGGTTTTATCGCTGATTTTACGCTTGGAAGTTCGCCTTGCAAGCTCCTGCTGTACTCGGTTGAACGTGTCACGGTCAACTATCGGCGTATGATGGTCTGTCACAAGATACATAGGACGTTCACCGTTATTTTTCACCACTTTGTGAGTTATGCAGTCCACCGTAAAACTTTTTTGCAGAAGTGCGTCGCCGACATATTTTTCATTTTTCAGAATACGCTGAACCTCGCCTTTACTCCAAATATTTTTGCCTGTAGCCGTCCTTCTGCCCTGAGCCATAAGCGTATCTGCGATATTTAAAAGCGTGTATCCGTCAAGGTACATATTAAAAATCAGCTTAACTGTTTCCGCTTCTTCAGGAACTATTTCAGGCTTGCCGTCTGCACCTTTTTTGTAACCGAGAAGATATTTATACTGAAACTGTACCTTGCCCTCACGGTAAGCTTTTTCTTTTCCCCAGCTTACATTTTTGCTTATTGACTCCGATTCTGCCTGAGCAAAACTTCCGTACAGAGCTATCATAAATTCAGAAGTCATTGTCATCGTATTGATGTTCTCTTTCTCGAAAATCACTCCGATCCCGAGGTCTTTCAACTGTCGCACATATTCCAAACAATCCACAGTATTTCTGGCAAATCTTGATATCGACTTGGTAATTACAAGGTCGATTTTCTTGTTTCTGCACATACGGATCATGCGATTAAATTCGGTACGCTTTTTTGTCTGTGTACCGCTGATACCTTCGTCGGCAAAAATTCCGGCAAGAGTCCATTCTTTTTTGCGATTTATCAAGTCTGTGTAATATGCGATCTGAACCTGATAGCTGTTTTGCTGTTCCTCTTGCTCTGTACTTACACGGCAGTATGCCGCTACTCTCAATTGGTGATATTTATCACGGTTTATTTCCGTCTGAACTTTCGCAGGAATTATCGTTACATTCGATGCGGTTGACACAATTCTCATTCCTTTCTGATATGTTTTGGATGCGTGTGCCGTTGATTAATTCAACCTCTATGGTACAAAAATGGCTTATCAAAATCCTGTTTACGCAGGACTTAAATAAGCCAATATCGAGCGTATTTAATTGTTCGTGATTTTCAAGCAGAGCCTTGATTTCCGCTGTTTTCTGCGGACTGTCATTGTAAGTACAGCAATCGTATTTCAGCTCGGCAAGCCTGAAAATCTCAGCTTTCACTCTGTCAAAATCTATTTGAGCAGAATCTGTCATCCGGTTTATCTCATTCTGCTGACGGATAACATCGACAGTAGGGGAATACACGCTTATTTCGCCGCCGTACTCTAATAGGCTGGGATTTGCAATAGCAGTGTTTAAAACGGTCAGCACTGCACCTATTATCATTTGATCTGTCAGTCGATATTCATATTTAAAGCAATCGGGATTTCCGCAGTTCCAATATTCACGTCCTTTGCCGTTGGTTTTTCTGAAAAGCTTTTCTCCGCATTCAAGGCAGTATGTAACCTTTCTGATTCCCTGTAAATCATCGCATACCAGATTAAGCGTAGTAGCTTTCTGTACCCGCTTTTCATTTGCTCGCTTGAAAATATCCTCATCAATTATCTGCGGATATTTGTCAGTTCCGAGATATTTCTCATTTTCGATTATCCGCTTGACCATATTTTTGTTCCAACGGTCGGAATCCTCGCTGTACCTGATTTTTTCAGACTCCATCAACTTTGCGATTTGCAGAAAACTGCTGCCATTCAGATATTCTCTGAAAATCTCTGCAACTGCATAAACTTCTTTTGGTTCGGTCGTTATTTCGCCGTTTTTCATGCAGTAGCCGAACGGGATTACTCTGTTTCTTGCCATCTAATTTCACCTCCGTGTACAACAATACTACAAAATTCTGTGGAAATCCAGTACCAAAACCAACAAAAATATGCCCTGCAATTTTACTGCAAGGCATTTTCTGTTATATGTTTTCTTTGAATTTCAATCCGCAGATCAAGTGAAACTCCAGCTCATACTGATCTATAACCACGATCTTCTCAACGATACTTTCAAATGCCGATTCTTCAAACTCGGTTATCGGATTATCTCGCTTTTCAAAAAAATCAATCAACATTTCAATCTGATCAAGCGTTTCATCCTCATCGTCGGAACGTGTAAGCTTTTTCAGCTCGGATTGCAGTTTATTGATTTTAGCTGTAAGTCCCGCAGTCTGCTCAATATACTTAGCCTCGTCCAGAAATCCTTTTGTTTTCAGCCTTGCGAGTACATGTGTCTGCTCCTTAAGTTTTGCGATTTCTTTGTGAATATCCATAACATTGGTGTTTCCGCTGAATCTTTTCAGCTTTAAATCCTGTAACGACGTTTGGAGAGGTACAAGAATTTGCTTGTAATTGAATAACAGTTTGTTGTGAAGTATTATAAAACTCTGTCTAATAAACTTTTCCTCAATTCGTTTATTTGTGCATAGTTGCGCTAAATTGTCATGCCTGCGGCAAACCCAGTATATTTTATCGCCACTACATTTACGCTTATATTTTGTTCCGCAGTTGGCGCATATGATTTTTCCGCTGAATGGTGATTCTGACAATATGTTCTTATGCTTTCTACATTCTATTAGAGCTTGTGCTTTCTCAAATGTTTCTTTTGATATTATAGCTTTGTGTGTGGCTTGAATATAATATTGAATTAACTCACCTTTATTAGGGAGTTTTCTATACGGAAGTGTATTCGTGGTAAATGTTTTTTGATATTTTGAATCACCGATATACTTTTCATTGGACAAAATATATCGAATGCCGTAATAACTAAAATTATCCTTATATGATGAATACTTATTTTGACAAATCTCTGAAATCCGCTGATAACCAATACCATTCAGAAACATCTCAAAAATCTCTTTTACAATCTGAGCTTGTGTTTCGTTAATAATTAACGAGCCATTACTTAACTTGTAACCAAAGGGCGCAGAAAAAACATTTACTGTTCCTTTTTCAAATCTTTTTTGATAACTCCATTTTATGTTTTTGGAGATCGAAGTTGATTCCTCCTGCGCCAAACCTCCCATAATTGTAATCATCATTTCATCGGTCATATTGGCAGTATCGATGTTCTCTTTCTCAAAATATATCGTAATTCCAAGGGATTTCAATTCTCTTACGTTCTTCAGACAATCCCTTGTATTTCGGGCAAATCGGCTTATAGACTTTGTATAAATTCTGTCAATCTTACCCTTGCGGCAGTCCTTCATAAGCCGCTGAAACTCGCTTCGCTTGTCCTCACGGGTTCCTGTGATACCCTCGTCGGCATATATGTCGATGAGTTCTTCTGTTTCCGAATCCTCAAAAATCTGACTGTAGTACCTCGTCTGCGCCATAAAGGAATTAAGCTGATCTTCGGAATCGCTTGACACTCGGCAATATGCGGCACAACGTATCTTGACTGCTTTTTCTTCTGCTATTGTCGGCTGTATCACCGTTACTGTCGGCATTTTCTCACTCTCCTTTCAACCAACAAGGATACCATAAATCTTTTCAGAATGGTATCACCAAACCGGACAAAATTACTTGTCCGAATTTGACATATTTTCATTTTCCTGCTTTGCCGCAGTACAGAGACACATTATGATTACGCCTGCAAGACCGCCTACAAGTAGTCCGATTACAAATCCTAACATATCAATACCTCCTCACGCTGCGTCCCTTGAAGACGGGAACTGACCGTATATATCTTCCGTATTTTTGCTGCTGAAATTCTGTTTGTCGGCTGCTTCAAGAATTTCATCAAGCTTGTCCGCAAATACTCTCGCCATAAAATCGCTGTATTCTGCTTGTCCAAATTTAGTCATCAAAATCAACTCCTATACTTATTTTCATCGCTTTTTCTACTTTTTCCATAAGTTCAAAATCAACTGAACCCACGTAACTTTTCAATCGGTATCTGTCTATCGTCCGTATCTGTTCCGCAAGCACGATTGAATCCTTGGGCAATGTTTTTGAACCTCGGATATGAATATGAGTGGGAAGATAATGCTTTTTTGCCGTCGAAAGCGGAAGAACCACGATCGTTGGGCTGTGCCTGTTTCCCACATTATTCTGTACCACCAGCACAGGACGAATACCGCCTTGCTCTGAGCCGACCACGGGATTCAAATCTGCGTAAAAAATATCTCCACGTTTAATCAGCATTTCATTCACCTTTTCTGTATCTTACACACTTATGAAACGGACAAAACAGTACGTCGGTATTCCTGTCATACCACACACAGCCTTTGCATGGGTGATTATCTGAAAGCTTTATGCACGGGATTCTAACATCAATGCCGAATTTACTTGATTTTAGCTGAAAGTCAAATAGCTTCGGCGTTTCTTTTTCTTCTGATATATCATTCATACTATCAGCCTCCTGTTCT
>ULPE01046666.1_pt1 | contig 33606 bp, 33 predicted proteins | sample 1953211 | NCBI WGS metagenome assembly ULPE01 (sample SAMEA4835621, study PRJEB28245) | human gut metagenome | biome: gut microbiome; material: fecal sample | place: Denmark | collected 2008 | reverse complement strand
CATGAAAATACCTTGGATTTTCATGAAAGGTAATGAAAAAGATATTGATATTAAGTATTTTGATATGGTATAATATATAAACAGAGAAGGTAGTAAATATGAAGAGAAATGATGTAGATAGAAGTAAATTATCTCCAATGATGAAACATTATGTTGAATTAAAAGATAAATATGAAGATGTAATAATATTATATAGATTAGGAGATTTTTATGAAATGTTTTTTGAAGATGCTGAAGTAGTAGCTCATGCTTTAGAACTTACTCTTACTGGCAAGAGTGCTGGATTAGAAGAGAAAGTTCCTATGTGTGGAATACCACATCATGCTGCTGAAATATATATTGATAAACTAATTAAAAAAGGCTTTAAAGTAGCAATATGTGAACAGTTAGAAGATCCTAAGAATGCTAAGGGAATAGTTAAAAGAGATATAATTGAAGTAATATCTTCTGGTACTATTATTAATGCTAATTCATTAAATGAAAAAGAAAATAATTATATAGGCAGTTTATATAGCTTTGGATATGGATATGCTTTTACATATTCAGATATTACTACTGGTGATATATATTCTTCTTTATATAGTAGTAATTCAGATATTATATATAAATTATTATCTTTAGAGATAAAAGAATTGATTGTAGATAGTAATGTAGATAAAGAATTAATATCTAGTATAAGGAGTCAAAAGATACCAGTAACTATAGAGGATTCTTTTCTTACTGATAATTATAATGATATATATAGTAATATAGATGATGATAGAATAATAAAATCTATACAGTTATTATTATATTATTTAAGTGTTGTACAAAAAAGAAATCTATCTCATTTTCAAAAGGTAATAATTAAAAAAGATGAATCATCATTAATGATGGATATTCATACTAAGAGAAATTTAGAATTAACTGAATGTTTAAGAACTAAGGAAAGAACATATTCTTTATTATGGCTTTTAGATAATACTAAGACGGCCATGGGAAGTAGAAAGTTAAAATATTTTATTGAGAATCCATTAGTAGATATGTCTAGAATAAATGAAAGATATAATATTGTTACTAAGTTGCTTGAAGAATTTATATTAGCTGAAGAACTTAGAAATGATTTATATGAAGTATATGACTTAGAAAGATTATGTGGTAGAATATCATTTGGTTCTGCTAATGCTAAAGATTTATTACAATTAAAGAGTTCCTTAAAAGTACTTCCTAGTATTAAAGATAAATTAGAGAAAATTAATTTTTATGATGAAGTACATCCTTTAAATGACTTATATGATCTTTTAGAGAAAGCTATTAATGAAGATGCTCCGAATGGTTTAAAAGATGGCTTCTTAATAAAAGAGGGATATTCTAGTGAGTTAGATGAATTAAAGAGTCTAAGTAAGGGTGGTAAAGACTTTATTAGTAATTTTGAAAAAGAAGAGAGAGAAAGAACTGGTATTAAGGGATTAAAAGTAGGTTTTAATAAAGTATTTGGCTATTATATAGAGGTTAGTAATTCATATTTATCTATGATTACTCATGATATGGGTTATACTAGAAAACAAACACTTGCTAATTGTGAAAGATTTATTAATCCTATACTAAAAGAAAAAGAAGATATTATTTTGTCTTCTGAAGATAAGATTATTAATTTAGAATATAATTTATTCGTAGAAATAAGAGATAAATGTAAAGAATATATTAAAGTATTACAAAAGAATGCTAAAGTTATTAGTGAAATAGATGTCTTACAATCATTTGCTTTTGTTAGTGAAAAGTATGGTTATGTTAGACCTATATTAAATAGTACTAATGAAATTAAAGTAATATCTTCTAGGCATCCAGTCGTAGAGAAAGTATTAAAAGATGCTGAATATGTACCTAATGATATTATTATGGATAATAATACGGATATTTTACTTATTACTGGTCCTAATATGGCTGGTAAATCTACTTATATGAGACAACTTGGTATTATTGCTATTATGGCTCAAATAGGATGTTTTGTTCCTGCTGAAGAGGCTCATTTGCCAGTATTTGATAAGATATTTACAAGAATAGGAGCAAGTGATGACTTAGTAAGTGGTGAATCTACATTTATGGTAGAAATGATGGAGGCTTCTCGGGCTATTAAGAATGCTACGAAAAATAGTTTAATTCTTTTTGATGAATTAGGTAGAGGGACCGCTACTTACGATGGTATGAGTTTAGCTGAAGCTATTCTAGAATATATAGCTAATAATATTAAATGTAAAACATTATTTTCTACTCATTATCATGAACTTACGAGTATGGAAAATACACTTCCTAATTTAAAAAATAAACATGTATCTGCGATTGAAGAAAATGGTAATATTACTTTCTTACATAAAGTAAAAGATGGATCAGTAGATAAAAGTTATGGTATTAATGTTGCTACATTAGCGGGTCTTCCTAAAGAAGTAATTGATAGAGCTAATGTTATCTTAAATGAATATGAATCTAAAGATAATAATAGTAAGAAAGATTCTTCTATGCAAATGATGTTACCTCTTAATTTTGAAGAAAAGAAGAGCATTGTTGAAGAAGAACTAAAAAAAATAGATGTTCTAAATATAACACCTATTGAAGCTATTAATATATTAAATTCTTTAAAAGAAAAAATAAAATAGAGTTACTATAATAAGTAATTCTATTTTTTAAACAGTTCACTATGGCTACCTGTTTTCATTAACAAAAGAATAAGCTTCTCGTCAATATATTTATAAATAAGTAACCAATCTGGTTCAATATGACATTCACGGCAATCTTCAAAATGTTTGTCATTTACTAAGTTATGGTCTTTATGTTTGATTTCAAGAGGTTCTTTAAATGCTAGTTTATCAATAATATCTAACATTTTATCAATATCTTTACCTTGCTTGATTATCTTCTTTAAATTCTTTTTAAAAGAATTAGAATATTCTACATTATATTTATATTTAGTCATCAGATAATAATGCTTTCTTTAAATCCTCTCTATTATCAAAACTTTTAACCAAAATTTCCCCGTTTTCAATTTTCTTTGCTTCCTTTAATGCTCTTTTAAGTTCTCTAGTAGGTTTAGGATTTTTTAGTTCAAATGGAATACCGCCTTCATTAATAGATTTTCTTAGAAACAAATTAATCGCAGTACTCATGTTTAATCCTAAACTATTAAATAATTCTGTTGCTTCTTTTTTTACATTAGAATCAACATTAATATTAATAGCACTAGTATTATTAGACATTTATACCATCTCCTCTCTATAACAATTATAGCAGTTAATGTAGTAATTGTCAACATGATTACTACATACTATCTACATTGATATTATATGCAAAAATAAAAAAATAATTAATAAATATGCTCAAAAAGTATTGATATAAAGATAAAAATACTTTATACTATGTGTAGGTGATGAGGATGAAAAGATTAAATAAAAAGGGATTTACTTTAGTAGAGTTATTAGTGGTTATTGTTATATTAGCGGTTATTATGTCTATTGCTATACCTAGTATTACTTCTTCAATAGAAAGAAGCAAAGATAAGCAAAAGACGCAAATTATTAATTTGATTGTAAGTGCTGGAGAATTATATGTAGATAAGCATAAAAATACAGTAACACCACCAATTACTTTAAATCAATTAATTGAAGATGGATTAATTACTAAGGAAGAGATGAAAGATCCATTTAATGAAAAAAGGACATTATGTGGATATCTTGGTTATGATGGCAAAAAGGTTAGTTGGAATGATACTAGTGGTTCTAATCAATATTGTTTAAGTATAGAATAAAGAAATGAGTGATGTAAATGAAAATAATATTAATTAAATATGGAGAATTAACTACTAAGAAAGATAATAGAAAAGTATTTATTAATATATTATATAATAATATAAAAAAAGCTTTAATAAATTATAAAGTTAATATTATTAAAACAAGAGATAGAATGTATATTGAGACAGAAGAAAATATTGATGAAGTAGTTGATATTCTTAAAAATATTTTTGGTATTCATAGTATAGTAGTGGCTACTAGGGTTAATACTAATACTGAGGAAATAGAAGCTAATGTACTTGAAGTAGCTAAAAATATAGAATTTAATACTTTTAAAGTAGAAACTACTAGAAGTGATAAATCATTTCCTATTCCTAGTATGGATTTTTCTAGAAGGATTGGTTCTTTGATATTAAGAAATATTCCTAATAAAAAAGTAGATGTTCATAATCCTGATTATTTATTGCATATTGAAATAAGAAAAGATTATACTTATATATATCATAAAGAAATAAAAGCATCAGGTGGTTATCCTGTTTCAGTGGCAGGCAGGGGACTTCTTATGTTATCAGGAGGAATTGATTCCCCAGTAGCAGGTTATCTTGCTATGAAAAGGGGAATCAAGATAGAATGTGTTTATTTTGAGTCTCCTCCACATACTAGTGTAATGGCTAAGAATAAAGTCAAAAAACTAGTGGAAGAACTTACAAAATATGATTCGAGTATTACTTTAAATGTGGTGAAGTTTACTGCTTTACAGGAGGCGATATATAAAAATATCGACCCTACATATATGATAACCATAATGCGTAGAATGATGTATAGGATAAGTGAAAAAATCATGGAAAAAACTTCTTGTCTATGTCTTATAAATGGTGAGAGTGTTGGACAGGTTGCTAGTCAAACTTTAACTAGTATGAGAGTTATTAATAGTGTAACTAATGTACCTGTTATTAGACCAGTAGCATGTTTAGATAAATTAGAAATTATAGATATATCGAGAAAGATTGGTACTTATGAAACATCAATACTTCCTTATGAAGATTGTTGTACTATTTTCTTACCTAAACATCCTGTTATTAATCCTAATATGGATAAAGCTATACTATATGAAAAGAGTTTTGATTTTGATTCTCTTATTGATGAAGCTGTTAATAGTAGAGAAATAATTGAAATTAAAAGAAATAATAATAAGTTTGATATTTAGTAAAAATTACCATTAAAATATATGTATTAAATACTTAATAATTCACAACCTATTAATGTAGGAGGTGAAACATAATGAGTAACAATACAAATAGCAAAATGGTAGTACCTGGAGCTAAACAAGCTATCGATAAAATGAAATATGAAATAGCTAACGAGTTTGGTGTTAATTTAGGACCAGATACAACTTCAAGAGCTAATGGATCAGTTGGTGGAGAAATTACTAAAAGATTAGTAAGATTAGGACAAAACCAAATTAGTGGATCTAACTACCAAAATAAGTAGTTAATATATAGAAAGTAACCTTAGGGTTGCTTTTTGTTTTGTTATAATTTATAAAAATATTTCCAAATATATTGAATTTATTTTTTATTTATGATATCATTTATTTGTAAGTAAGAGAATTGATTTGTAATTGAGATCCTAAATAATTTGCAATTATTCGATCCTAATTAATTCGCAAATCATCAACAACAAGGAAGGAGGCTCCTCTTATGATTAATGTAGTTGTAGATAAACAGGTTAACACCAAGTTAATTGGGGGGGGGTCAAAAATCTAATCTAACTAGATTAAATAATAATATAAATGAAGACTATGAAATAACTAATAGAAATATTAGTGATTTTTCATAGTCTTTTTACTATGGGAGGAATAATTATGAATAAATATAAAACATATATGTATATTGGAATTTTTATTTTATTATTATCAATAGTGGGTAGTGCTACTACTTATGCATGGCTTACATGGAAGAGCACTAGTAATACATCACTTACAATGACAATAGGAAGAATGGCTGATGTCACTTTTATTAGTGGTAATGATATATCTACGAGTACATTAGCCCCAGTATTTAATTATACAGATGGAGAGAAAACTACTTTTAGTATTAATAATAGGGATAATACCGGTACTCCTGTTAAGTATATTGTAAAATTAAATATAACTTCAATAGCAGATGAACTAAAAAGTACTAGTCTAAAATATAAGTTATTAAAAGGTGATGAGGAACTAGCAGATGGAAATTTTAGTGAAGCATCCAGTAACACTACTTTAAATATATATACAGATTCACTATCAGTAGGAACAACAGATTTGGCATTTTATCTATACATAGATGGTAATGATGATAATGATTTAAATATGATGAATAAAAGTATAACTGGCGCAATTGAAGTAACTACCAGTGTTGAAGAGACACCAGAACATTGTTTCTATTCTAGTTATAATGATAGTGATATGACTGCCAGTATAAATAGTTATAACTGTAATGAGGATAATGAATTTGGATATGAACCCGTAACTGATACTGTTGTAACACCAAGTTATGTAAGTGGCATAAATATTAGCATAAAAGAAAATCCTACCGACCAAGCAAGAAAAAACTGTGCTTTAATTTTACCTGCTTTGGCATCTAGTGCTGGTTTATCTATTACTACAGATAATGCCACAACATTATGCAATGGTGGTACAGTAAATGGTATTACTTTTGAAATATTATGTAATCAATATCAAGATCAAATTAAGGGCAATGCCCCTTTTGTATATTCAGGAATGTTTGATATTACAATTGATGAAAGTAAAAAATATAAAGTAATAACTATTCATAACTATGCTTTTGATGTGCCATGGATGAATTATATAGATGTATCAAACATAATAATATCAAATACTGTTACTTCAATTGGTGCTAGTTCTTTTTATGGTTCTAGATTAGAAAGCATAACAATACCAGAATCGGTAACTTCAATAGGAGGCAACGCAATAGTTTCTTACAGTAGATTTAATCCTAATCTTAAAATAATATACAATAAGACTGGTAGAGTATTTGATTGGAAAAGTATAGTAAATGGAACTAATTTTACTACTACTGATGGAGGAATAACTGGAGAAGTTATAACAAATAATAATTATGGTAAAGTAATAATATCTAAATAGTTATAGAATTAGTTTATTTTAACTGGTTCTTTTCTTATAGTTTTAACTTATATATGATATGTCTAATGAGACTCCAATATAGACTAAGAAGTAGGCTATATTGGACATGAAATGACCTTGGCATTTCATGAAAGGTGAGAAAAATGAAAAAAATTAAATTTTGGTATTGACAAATATAGTAAGATAGTTTATTATATTAATCACCAGTTCGATTTAGGCGAATTGGTGCTAGTATCACACTAGCCAACCCCTTTTTATTCTTTTTGGGAGACTGTTCCTTAGGGGGTCAGTCTCTTTTGTTATGTCTAAAAATAACTAAAAAACGACAAAATAATATAGTAAGTACTTGATTTTTCATGTCTTTAAGTGTAAACTATTTATTAGGAGGGAAATAGATATGGCAAATAAAAATGCAAAAAACAAAACTAATAATAATAAAAAGAATAATACAAATAAGAAGGTAAATAATAATCAAAAGAATGTTACTAAGAAAGTTACTTCTAAAGAAGATGTTAAGAAGGAAAATGTTAAAGTAGAACAAATTGCTAAAGAAGTAAAAGTAGAAGAGAAGAAAGAAGTTAAAACTAAAGAAAAGAAATCATTTAGTTTAACATCTAAACAAAAAGATATAATTTTAATTCTTTTAGTAGTAGTACTTTTAGTAGTAGCTTGTATAGTTACTAGTACTAAGAAAGAAAGTAAAGTAGATATTGAACTTCCAGTAGCAGTAGAAGGAGAAACAGGTACTAAGACTATTAGTTATACTGAATATGAAGAATTAATGAATAGTAATAAACCATTCTTAATGGTAATTATTCAAGATGGATGTGGCTACTGTGAAATGTATGAACCAGTAGTAGAAGAAGTTGCTAATGAACTTGGAATTCCTGTTAATTATTTAAATCTTACTAATTTAAGTAGTGAAGAGAGCAATAAGTTAAGTAAATCAAATTCTTATTTGAAGAAGAATCAATGGGGTACTCCAACTACATTATTTATGGTTGGTGATAAAGTAATTGATTCAATTGGTCAATATGTTGATAAAGATACATTTGCAAGTTTTGTTAAAGAGAATATTAAGGTTGATGTAAATGAATAATGAAATATATAGAAGAGTAAAAGAGTTTAAAAGAAAATATCCAATGACTATTGCTTTTAGATTAAGAGCACATGCTAAAACAGTATCTAAGTTTATTGGATCAGATGAAGAAATTAGATATGTATTTGTAGCTCAAAAGAATTATCAAAGTTATGAAATAATAAATACTAATATTATTGTATTAACGGATAAAAGATTAGTTGTGGCTACGAAGAGATTAGTATTTGGATACTTCTTAAAAGTAATTACTCCAGATATGTTTAATGATTTAACTATTAAACAAGGACCTATTTGGGGTAAAGTAATAATAGATACAGTTAAAGAAGAAGTAATATTATCTAATATTGATAGAAATGCTTTAGCAGAAATAGATGATAATATTACTATGACAATGATAGAAGAAAAGAAAGAGTATGGAAGAGACTTAGAAACAAAAAAGAAAGATAAATAATAGTCTCTTCTTTTTAATAGGTGGTTTTATGAGAATAGAAAAATATGAACTTACTAAAAAAAATATATATAATGTTTATTTATCTAATGGAGAAGTATTAGAATTAAATGGTAAAGTAATTACTGATAATGAGTTGTTGATAAAGAAAGATATTGATAATGAATTATATGATAAATTAAAAAGAGATAATACTATATGTATATTAGTGGATACTTCAGTTAAATATATTGATAGAAGATTAAGAAGTATTAATGAATTAAGAGATTATTTAAAAAATAAAGAAGAAGATACTATTATTATTGAAGAAGTTATTGATAAATTGATTGATTATAAATATTTAGATGATGATAGATTTACTAAGGCTTTTATTAAAGACAAATTAAATTTTACTAATTGGGGTGATTATAAAATAAAAAATGAATTAAAAAGACTTGGGGTTAACGAAGAGATTATTTATAATAATATGACTAGTATAGATGATAATATTTTTTATGAAAGAATAAATAAGATAATAGATAAAGATATTAGTACTAATAAGAAATATAGTGGTATTAAATTAAAGAATAAGATATATAATCATTTACTTACTTTAGGTTATAGTAAAGAAAAAGTAATATCTATAATAAATAATTATAATTTTTAGTATAATATGTAATATATTGGTAAAGATATAAATGGTGATAAGAATGAAGAAAATTATTAGTATATTTATATTTTTACTTTTACTAGTAGGTTGTTCTCTATCTAATAGTCCAACTTCTAAAGTAGAAGATTTACTTACTAAGTATCAAACTTTAGATAAAGATATAGTAAATGGTATTAATAGTATTATTGAAGAAGAGAATTTTACTAGTATTCAGAAAGATAGATATAAAAAGATTATTGAAAAGCAATATAAGAACTTAACTTATGAAATTAAGAATGAAAGAATTGATGGAGATACTGCTAGTGTAACGACAGAGATTGAAGTTATTGATTATAAGAAGGTAGTTAATGAAGTAAATAATAAATATCAAGGTAATACTAATTATACTGTTCAGGAATATAATAATACTAAGTTAGATTATTTAGAAAAGGCTAAGGATAAAGTTACATATACAATTGATTTTGAGGTAAAGAAAGATAATGATGGTAATTGGAAACTATCTTCTCTTAGTAATGAGACTATTAAGAAAATACAGGGAATGTATTAATTAATAGTTTCTTTTCTTTTGATTTTATTGTATAATAATAATTTGTAAAAAAGGAGCTGAGTTTATGCATTTTGATATTAATGAATTAAAGTCTAGATTAATTCTTTTAGAAGAGTTACTTAATAGTACTGATGATAAATATAAAAAAATAGAAATATTTAATGATATAAATAAGATTAAATATTTAATAAGATATATTGATAAGAATGCTTTGTTTAATCTTTATGATACTAATGAAGGAATAATTGGTGATTATAAAGAGAAAGATGATGATGTAGTAGCGGGTAGAATAGTAGATTTCTTTAATAAATATATTATGCAAATTAGAACTTCTATTGGAGTTTTTTCTAATATGCCAAAGTTACCATGGAGAGTATGGAAAAATATTACAATTTCTAATAAGAAATATTTTGAATTAATAAGTAATTTTATGAAAGAGTTTAATCCTGAAATGTTAGAAATATATAATAATTTAGTTCAAAATAAAAGAATAGAGTTATCTATTGATAAATATGAGGGTGAAAGATATGTTAGAGGTCTTTGTTTTTGCGTTGGTAATTTGAAGGAAACTTATGTTTTATCTAGATTTAATAATAAGATGAATACGGGTATTATTTTACCACATGAACTAGGACATGCTTATTTATTTTATAAGTCTGATTTTAATAATGAGTCTAATATATTTATTGAAGCTTATTCAATATTTATTGAATTTATTTTTGGCGATTATCTTAAAAATACTGTATATGCTGGTTCAGCTTTTAATAATGAATATCAAAGACTAGATACATTTTTAGGAATGGTTGATTATGAATTTGATAATCTAATTAAGTTAAAAGGTATGAATTTTGATTTTCCATTTTATTATACTAAAGATGGTAGTATAGGTAATGTAGATACTGCTACTTTAATTTTATCTAATATGTTAGGAATGTATTTGGCTCATTTGTATCGTTTTGACAGAGATAGGTATAATAATGAAATTAAAGTATTTTTAGAAATGTATGGAAGAACTACTGATGAAGAGATATTAAAATATTTTGGACTTAAAAATTTAACTGAAGGAACAGAGGAAACTGTTAGAACATATGTTAAAACTTATAGAAGATAAACTAAAATATTAATTAATAGTTTTCTTCTTTTTATTTTTATAGTATAATTAGATTGGTGATATAAATGAATAGACAAGAAGATTTAAGTAAGGTATTTGATAGAACATGGACTGCTAATCATAATGATGTAGCTAAAAGAGGTAGGGAAAGAGAAAGAAAGTTTATGAATAGAATGTTTGGTAGAAAAGATAATACTGAAATTTCTCATACTACTAATAATAATTTAACACCAGGTATTAGAGTAGATAACTTACAAAAGAATATTAATGGAATGGGCAATTTTGAAAGACAAAATAGAGTAAATAATATTATTAAGAAATGGAAGTAGAAGATGGAAGATTTATATAAGTATGAAAATGAATTATATGCTAAAGGATTAGAATATATAGGAGGAGTAGATGAAGTAGGTAGAGGACCTTTAATAGGTAGTGTAGTAGCAGCTTGTGTTGTTCTTCCTAAAGACTTTGTTTTAGAAGGACTTACTGATTCAAAGAAATTATCTGAGAAAAAAAGGGATGAATATTATAAAATAATTAAAGAAAAGGCTACTGCTATTGGAATAGGTATTATTGATGAAAAGATAATAGATGAAGTTAATATCTATGAGGCTACGAAGATTGCTATGAAGGAAGCAATAAGAAATACTGGTATTAAATTAGATCATGTCTTAATAGATGCTATGCCTTTAGATATAGATGTTCCTACTACTAGTATTATTAAGGGAGATGCTAAATCGATTTCTATAGCGGCTGCTTCAGTGATTGCTAAAGTTACTAGAGATAAAATGATGTATGACTTAGATAAGGTATATCCAATGTATGATTTTGCTCATAATAAAGGATATGGTACTAAGAAACATATTGCCGCTATTAAAGAATATGGTATTACTAAATATCATCGTCTTAGTTATAAGCCGGTATCAGATTATAAAGATAAAGTATTAGACTAGAAATAGTCTTTTTTTGTCTATTTATATTTAGTCTAAATTAATTTAATAGTTAGTACTATTTAACATAGGAGGAATCTTATGCTAAATAGTAATGGTTTAACTAATAAGGAAGTAAATGAATCGAGAAATAAATATGGTAGTAATAGTATTGATGGTAAAAATAAAAGTACTTTTATTAGTTTGTTTATAGAAACTTTAGGTGATCCTATTATTAAAATATTATTAATAGCTTTATTTATTAAAGTAATATTTTTATTTAAAGATTTTGATTACTTTGAAACAATAGGTATAGTGGTAGCTATATTAGTAGCATCATTAATATCAGCGGTTAGTGAATATGGTTCAAATAAGGCTTTTCAAAGAATGCAAGAAGAGTCTAGTAAAATTAATATTAAGGTAAAAAGAAATGGTAATATTACTGAGATACCTATTGATGATATTGTTGTTGGTGATATTGTACTTCTTAGTAGTGGTGATAAAGTACCTGCGGATATTACTATTATTAGTGGTAAGTTATCAGTAGATGAATCATCTTTAAATGGTGAGGCTAAAGAGGTATATAAAGAGAAAGTAAACGATATTAATAAACCAATGGATATTAATAAAATATATCGTGGTACTACAATATATGATGGAGCCGCTACTGGGGTAGTTACTAAAGTAGGTATGGATACCTTGTATGGTAAGATGGCTAAGTCTTTAGTTGAAAAAGAAGAAGATTCACCATTAAAAATAAGACTTACTAATTTAGCAAAGATTATTAGTAGAATAGGTTATGTTGCCGCTACTATGATAGCTATATCATATTTATTTTCTAAGATATTTATTTTAAATAATTTTAATTTTGCTATTATAAGTAATATATCTTTTAATACTTTTATTGGTTATTTATTAGAGGCTATGACACTAGCAGTATCTGTACTAGTAATGTCAGTACCAGAAGGATTACCAATGATGATTACTTTGGTGTTATCTACGAATAGTAAGAAGATGCTTAAAGATAATGTTTTAGTTAGAAAAATGGTTGGTATTGAAACAGCAGGTTCACTTAATATTTTATTTACTGATAAGACAGGTACTATTACTAAAGGAAAGATGGAAGTAGTAAAAGTATTACTAGGTAATTTAAATGAATATAATTCTAAGTTAGAACTTAGTGATACTTATCAAAGGTTATTAGAAGATTCTCTTATCTATAATAATGAAAGTGAATATGATAAATCTTCTGGTAATGTAATAGGAGGTAATATTACTGATAAGGCATTACTTAGATTTGCTAGTAAATATAAAGATGATGAAATTAAGATTATTGATAGGGTGTTATTTAATAGTAAGAATAAGTATTCTACTAGTATAATAGAAAAGGATAATAAAAAGATTAAATTAATTAAAGGGGCTCCTGATAAGGTACTTAAATATACTTCTAATTACTTAGATGAAAATGGTAAAGTAAAGGTATTAGATAAAGATAGATTAAATAATTATATTAATAATGAGACGAATAATGGTCTTAGAGCAATTGCTTTATCAATATCTGAAAGTATTTATCCAGTAGATAGTATTAGAAGAAATATATTAGTTGGTATTATCTTTATTAAAGATGAGATTAGAGAAGAAGCAGTAGACTCTGTAAAATTAATTAAGAATGCTGGTATTAATATTGTTATGGTAACAGGAGACTCTTTATCTACTGGCGTATCTATTGCTAAAGAAGTTGGTATTATTGATAATGAAGGGGATGCTTCAATTACATCAAATGAACTTAATAAATTAAGTAATGAAGAAGTAAAAAAATTAATACCAAGATTAAGAGTAGTAGCTAGAGCGTTACCAGAAGATAAAAAAAGACTAGTTACTCTTGCTAAAGAGTTAAACTTAGTTACTGGTATGACAGGAGACGGAGTAAATGATTCTATTGCTCTAAAGAAGGCTGATGTATCATTTGCTATGGGTAGTGGAACAGAAGTAGCTAAAGAGGCTTCGGATATTGTTATTACTGATGATAATATTTTATCAATATCTAAGGCTATCTTATATGGTAGAACTATTTTTAAGAATATAAGAAAATTTATTATTTTTCAGCTTACTATTAATTTAGCCGCTACTAGTTTAGCTCTTATTGGTCCTTTTATAGGAGTACCTAGTCCTATTACTGTTATTCAAATGTTATGGATTAATATGGTTATGGATACATTAGCGGGTCTTGCTTTTTCTTATGAAGTACCTAAAAAAGAATATATGATGGAAGTACCTAAGAAGAGAGATGAATCCATTATTAATAGATATATGCTTAATGAAATTGTTGTATCTAGTATATATTTACTTGGAGTATCTATATTGTTTTTAAAGTTACCAATTATTGGGAATATGTTTGTTAATAAGGAACATTTTATGACGGCTTTCTTTACTTTGTTTATCTTTCTAGCGGTTAATAATTTATTTAATACTCGTACTCATAGATTAAATATATTTAATCATATTTTAGAAAATAAACCATTTATTTTTATTGTTATATTTATTATATTAATACAGGGTTTTATTGTTTATTCTGGTATTAATATTTTTGGTACAACGATTATTAATATTAAAGAATTAATTATTATATTCTTGATATCTATATCTATTATACCAGTTGATTTTATTAGAAAATGTATATTAAAAAAGTTAAGAGGGAATATAGGAGTATAAAAATAACAAGATAGAAATTCTATCTTGTTAACTTTTTGGTTTTTATTTCTTTTGCTTCATTAAGTAAATCTTTTTGTTCATTTAAAATATCTATTGCTAGATCATTTCTTTTACTCTTTTTAATATCTCTAGAAGCAAGAAAGATAAATATAAGAGCAAAGATACAATTAGACATTTGATTATCTCTAACATAAAGGAAGGTATTTATTGCTCCTGCGGCAGTTATAACACTAGCAGTTATAGTTCTCATTTTTTGACTAAAATTTAATACACCTAGTTCAAAATCTATTGTTTCTAAGTCTTTATTTATTTCTTCAATACTTTTATCTATTACTTGATAAATATTGTGATTTCTTTCTAATTTCATTTAAATTTCCCCTTTCAAAAGATGTTTAGTATTGTACTACAAATAAAGATAAATGTCAAATAATGGAATGAAGTATTGGCATTGGTTATGAATATGAGGATATTATACATATAAAGTGAAAGATTTAGATAAAATGTAGTTTTAAAAAAATCATTTATCAATATACTTAAAGTGGTAGATGATTTTTTGTTCATTTATTTGTTTGACAAAAATAAGTATTTTTGCTATAATACTTGTACTTTTGAGAGGAGATAATATTATGGGTTATACACTTGATAATGATGGAATAAAAGATATTAAATATTGTGATTATGTTGAAATAACAGACGTAAATGATGATGAATATATATATAATGTTTTTTATTCAGATGAATATGGATTTTGTCTTTATGCAGAAGATGAACCACTTATTAAATTTTTGCATATTAGAAATTCTAGATTGGAATCTTATTATGTTACTGGAGAAGTTAGAATTGGTCAAAAGGATATTAAAACTATTGTTGTTGATGACCACTGGCTATTCAAGAAAAATAAAAGTTTTACCATATATGGAACATTGCTTCAATATAATTATGAAATGGGAATGAAGTACAAGCTTCATCCGGAAGAATATTATGATAAATTTCCAAAGAATCGTGCTAGTGGTGTTAAAATTAAAAATAAAATAAAGGGGAATAATTAATATTCTTCTTTTAATTAAGTTATTGATAAATAATAATATTTAATATATAATATATTTTAGAAAAAGGTGTAATATGAAGGAATTAGAAGAATATGCTAAAATAAATAATATACCAATAATGCAAAAAGATGGTATATTATATTTAATTAATTATATTAAAGAGAATAATATTAAGAATATACTTGAGATAGGGTCCGCTATCGGGTATTCATCTATTATGATGGCTAGTATTAATAGTGATATTAGAATAACTACTATTGAAAGGGACAAAGATAGATATGATTTGGCAGTATTTAATATAAAGAAGTATAATTTAGATAAGCAAATTAATATTATTTATGGGGATGCTGTAGATACTGATATTACAGGTATGTATGATTTGATATTTATTGATGCTGCGAAGGGAAAGAATATTTTCTTCTTTGAAAAATATAAGAATAATTTAGTTAAAGGGGGAACTATTATTACGGATAATTTATCTTTTCATGGTTTAGTTGAAGATTCAGATTTAGTTAAGACTAAAAATCAAAGGGGTATTGTTAATAAAATTAAGGATTTTATTTCTTTTCTTGATAATAATGAAGAATTTGCTACGGAATATATTCCAGTAGGAGATAAAATAGCTATATCTAAAAGGAGAAGTGATTATGAGTAATTTAGTAGTTATTCCTGGTAAGATGGAAGATATAAATAAAATATTAAATAAAGATATAAAAGGTATTATATTAGGAGTTAAATCTTTATCGATATATCCTTTAGAATTAGATATAGATAGTATTATAGATATTAAGAATAATACTGATAAAAAGGTATATGTTATCATAAATAAGATGATTCATAATAATGATTTAGATATAGTAAGAGAAGTTATTAATAAAATTAATGATTCTAATATTGATGGTATTATTTTATATGACGTAGGGGTATTTAATATTATAAAGAAGATGAATGTTAATAAAGAATTAATACTAAGTATGGAACACTTAAATGCTAGTATTAATAGTCATTTATTTTATAAGAAGAGGGGTATTACTGGTAGTATAGTTACTAATGATATTACTTATAATGAAGTATTAGATATTAAGAATAATACGGGTATGAATATATTTTATATGGTATATGGATATTTACCTATCTTTTATTCGAGAAGAAGTCTTATTACTAATTATTTTAAATATATTGATAAAGTAAGTAATAGTGATAGATATTATATATATAATGATAATATAAAATATATGGTTATAGAACATAATTTTGGTACTATTATATATAGTCCTTTAGTTAATATGATTAATGAAATTGATAAGTTAAGTGATATAGATAATTTAATTATTGATTTATCTTATAATAATGATATAGATATTATTGATAAATATTTAAATAAAGAACATATGGATAATACTTATACTGGTTTTTTTGATAAGAAGACAATTTATAAATTAAGGGGTGGTAATAATGAATAAGATAGAATTACTTGCTCCTGCGGGTAACTTAGAGAAATTAAAGTTTGCTTATCTTTATGGAGCAGATGCCTGCTATATTGGGGGAAGAGATTTTTCTCTTAGAGCTAATGCTAAAAACTTTAGTATTGAAGAAATTAACGAAGCATGTAGTTATGCTCATAATCTTGGTAAGAGGGTTTATGTAACTGTTAATATTGTTTTTCATAATGAAGATATAAATGGTATTATAGATTATTTAAAGGAACTAGCAAAGGCTAAGGTAGATGCTATTATAGTTAGTGATCCATTGGTTATAGATGTTGTAAAAGAAAATAATATTGATTTAGAAATACATATATCTACGCAAGCTTCTACTTTAAATTATGAAGCAGTAGATTTTTGGAAGAAAGAGGGGGCTTCTAGAGTAGTACTTGCTAGGGAATTATCTAAAGATGAAATAAAGAAAATAATTGATAAAACAGGTATGGAAATTGAATGTTTTGTTCATGGTGCTATGTGTTCATCTTATTCTGGTAGATGTGTTTTATCTAATTATTTTACTAATAGAGATGCTAATAGGGGTGGTTGTGCTCAAATATGTAGATGGGAAATGCCTTTATTTGATAAAGATAATAATGAGATAAAGAGTGATACTTTATTTACGGCATCTTCTAAAGATTTGATGATGGCTAGGAAGATTAAAGAAATGATAGATATTGGTATTGTAAGTTTAAAGGTAGAAGGCAGAATGAGAAGTAATTATTATGTTGCTACGGTTATTAATACTTATAGAGGAATAATAGATGATTATTATGCTAATAAATTAACTGAGGATAAATTAGATTATTATACTAAAGTATTAGAGCGTGTTGCTAATAGGGAGGCTGCTATTCAGTTTTGGGATAAGTTACCTACGGTAAATGAACAATATTATTTAGGTAGAAATGAGGCTTCTAATCAAGATTTTTTAGGTATTGTACTTGATTATGATGAAGAAAATAAGATGGTTACTATTACTGAGAGAAATTATTTTGAAAAGGGTATAGAAGTAGAAGTATTTGGACCTAATATAGAGACATTTTCTTTTATAATGCCAGATATATATAATGAAGATGGTGAGGTAGTTGAAGCTGCTAGACATCCTGAAGAAATACTTAGGTTTAAATTAGATAAAAAAGTATATAAAAATGATATGATAAGGGTAAAAATTGGTTAGTGTTAGAATATAATATAAAGCATGAAAAACTATTGACAAAAAGATTAAAATCTAGTACAATTGTGAATTGTAATGAAAACAAAAAATTAATTGAGGTGATAAATAAAATGAAAGATAATAAAGTTTATCTAACTGATGAAGGTTTTCTTGAGTTAGAAGAAGAATTAAATGAATTAAAAAATGTTAAAAGACCTGAAGTGATTAAGGCTTTAAAAGAAGCTAGGGCACTTGGAGATTTATCTGAGAATGCTGATTATGATGCTGCTAGAGCAGAACAAGCACAAGTAGAAGGTAGAATACAAGAGTTAGAAAAGATTATGGAAAATGTTCATATCATAGAGAAGGGAGAGACTGATAAAGTATCTCTTGGTACTACTGTTAAGATTAAATATGTAGATGATGATGAAATAGAAGAGTATAGGATTGTAGGTTCTAAAGAAGCAGATCCATCTAATAATAAGATTTCTAATGAAAGTCCTATAGCTAAAGCTATTATGAATGGTAAAGTAGGAGAAATAAAAAAAGTAGCATCTCCTAATGGAGAATATGAAGTAGAAATAGTTGCAATTTGTTAGGAGGTAATATATATGAAAAAACAAGTTAACTATAAAGTAAATGGAGAAGAATGGAAAGAGGCTAAAGATAAAGCTTTCAATAAATTAGTTAAAAAAGTTAAAATTGATGGCTTTAGAGAAGGAAAAGTACCTAGAAATGTTTTTGAAAAGAAATATGGTACTGGAGACATTATTAGTGAGGCTATGGAAGATTTAGTACAAAAAAAATATGGTGAAGTTATTATTACTGAAAAATTAATTCCAGTAGTAGAACCTAAACTTGAAATAGTAAAAGCTGATGATGAAGGATTTGAAGTTAATATGACATTTATTTTAGATCCTGAAGTAACTCTTGGAGAATATAAAGGATTAAAAGTTAAAAAAGATAAAGTTAAAGTTACTAAAGAAGAAGTAGATCATGAAGTTAGTCATATTTTAGATAGATATGCTGAACTTGTATCTAAAGATGGTAAAGCTGAAGAAGGAGATACAGTTGTTATTGATTTTAAAGGCTTTAAAGATAATGAAGAGTTTGAAGGTGGAAGTGCTGAAGGATATTCATTAGAACTTGGTAGTCATTCATTTATTCCAGGATTTGAAGAGGGAGTAGTAGGAATGAAGAGAGAAGAATCTAAAGATATCGAACTTACTTTCCCAGAAGACTATATGGCTAAAGAATTAGCAGGACAAAAAGTAGTATTTAATGTTATTGTTCATGATATTAAGAAGAGAGTTATTCCTGATTTAGATGAAGAATTCTTTAAAGATTTAGATATGGAAGGTGTATCTAATAAAGAAGAATTAGAAAAAGTAGTTGAAGATGAAATTAAGGCTCAAAAGGAAAGAGAAGCTGATAATAAATTTATTGAAGATTTACTTGAAAAGGCATCAAAGAATATGAAAGTTGAAATTGATGAAGAAATTATTGATGCTGAGACTGATAGAATGTATAAGAACTTTATTGAAAAACTTAAGATGCAAGGAGTTACTGAAGAATTATATTTTGCTTACTCTGGTGCTAAAAAAGAAGATATCATGAAAGATATGAAGAAAGAAGCTGAAAAGAGAGTAGCATATAGATACTTACTTGAAGCTATTGTAAAAGCTGAAGAAATTACTATTTCTGATAAAGATGCTAAAGATGAAGTTAAAAAGATGGCTGATATGTATAAGATGACTGAAGAAGATATCATGAAAGAACTTGGATCTTTAGAAGTTGTTAAGTATGATTTAGCTATGCAAAAGGCTATTGAATTATTAAAAGAAAATAATTAATAGGAGTTTTTTATGACAATATTTAAGGCGATAATTCTTGGAATTATTCAGGGAGTTGCGGAGTTTTTACCAATTTCATCATCTGCTCATTTGATTGTTTTTCCTTATTTATTTGGTTGGGAAGAATCATCTCTTGCATTTGATGTTGCTCTTCACTTTGGTACTATGATGGCAGTACTAGTGATCTTCTTTAAAGATTGGTGGAATTTATTTATTGGAGCTATTAAAGATATAAAAAATAAGAAGAAAACTACTAATGGAAAGATGTTCTGGTATTTAGTAGTGGCTACTATTCCAGCTGCTATTGTAGGCTTCTTACTTGATGATGTAATTGAAAATGTAATTAGAAATAATATTTGGCTTATAGCTTCTGCTCTTGCTATAATGGGTATGCTTATTTATCTTGGTGATAAATGGGCTACTCATCATTATAAAAAAGAAAAGAAATTTGAAGATATTACTTTAAAAGAAGCTATTATTATTGGTGTATCTCAGGCTTTTGCAGTTATACCAGGTTTTTCTAGAAGTGGTACAACTATATTAGCGGGTAGACTTCAAGGTATATCTAAAGAAGCAATAACTAAATTTACTTTCTTATTATCAGTACCAGTAATATGTGGTGCTACAGTACTTAAAGTAACAGACCTTGCTTTAACTAAAGAGGTAATTGTAGGTATTATATCTTCCTTTGCTATGGGTGTTATTGCTATTAAGTTTTTACTTAATTACATTAAGAAACATGACTTTTCAGTATTTGCCTTTTATAGAGTAATACTTGCATTGGTTGTATTTATAAAATTAATATTCTTTAAATAGGATATTAATTCTTTGCTGATTTAGTATAGTGGTAGTACAGAAGCATGGTAAGCTTCAGGGGTAAGTTCAATTCTTACATTCAGCACCATATTTAAAAATAACTCATTTCTTTGAGTTTAAATGATAAATACTAACTTAAATAGTTAGTATTTTAAAATTATAGTATAAAAATAAATTACTCTAAAAATAGAGTAATTTATTACTTTCTAATTAATTTTTTTTGAACTGGTAATTCTACACCTTGTAAATCATTTTCTTCCATTAACTCAAGTGTAGTACTAGTAGATGTTGCTTTATATTCTTTAATAGATTCATTTATTAGTCTTAAAACTTTTATTTGGTCCTCTGAATCTAATAAATATAAAAACCTAACGATTTTTTCTGCTTTAGAAATAACTCTACCTTCATCATTCTTTGTAGTACTTTTTGTTACCTCTTCAATAATTTCAGCATCTTTAATTGCATCTCTATCTAAAATAACATCTTTGCCCTTTAATTCTTGTTGTAAACCAACTATATTATGTTTTGATTTTCTGAATCTCTTTTTATATTTTCTATTTGATATAAATGCTGCAGTAGCAGATACTAATCCACTTGTTCCAAATATTGTACCTGCTGCAGGTAACATCATTTCTGGAGCAAATCCAACTCCGCAATTAAAAGCAATTTCTAGTGCTATGATAAAAGCACCTAAACTACCACCTAGACTTATAACAGCAGCCTTAAGCGAATTGTTTTTAGAATTCAATGTGTCTATGTCTGCAATTAAATCTCCATTATATTTAACTTCTTTCATTAAAACCTCCCCCTTTCAGAAGCAATAATATTATATAATATAATTTAAATAAATGCAAGTATTTTGTTGATATTCCTGCAATTTTCGTTGATATTCCTGCAATTTTCGTTGATATTCCTGCAATTTTATGTTATTATTGTATATGAATATGGGAGGATGGTTATATGAAAGAATTAAATAAATGTTATTTGATTGATAATAAATATATTATAATTAATTATACTTCTAGTAAGAAAATTAAATATGATAATGAAAAGAAAATTGATAGAATTATTAATGATGGATATTATAAAATTAATTTAGAAAATATTATATTAATAGTTAGAAGCATATTAGGTATGGAAAATGAGAATACTTTTAGAGTTACGATTGTATATCATGAAAATATTACTGACTTAGTATATTTTAGTAAAGGTAAAATTGTTAAATATGCTAAGAAAGTAGGAAATAATAGCAGTTATTTAGATATATTATATACTGTGAAGAAAGGATTGAATATTAATACTAATAATAAAGATAGTGATTTTGTTGATTTGATTCCAAACGAAGTTAAGAGAATGAATAATTTAGAAAATATTAAAGATATTACTTTGAAAAAAAGTGATTTGTTATTATATGAAATATATAAATTATTTTATTGTGATACTCCTAATTTCTTCGATAATAATGATAGAATTAGGGCACAAGTTATGATGTTTATACTTAGTGAATATGGTATTTCTATTGATACTGATATATTTTCTTTAAGTAAGGATTATCCTAAAAGTTTAAAGATTAACGAGAGTATGAATAGACTTATGATTGCTAATGATATTTCTAAAATAAATGTTAGAGATTATTATAAAAAGGATATTATTGCTATAGGTAAAATTCTTTTAAATTGTAATACTGATGAACTTATTGATATTGCTAAGTATATGTATATAAGTAAATATAGAGATAAGAACTATATGAATGATAATGCTTATAGATTGGTAAAGAAAATTAATAGAAATAGAAATAATTAATTGTTTACATTGAACTTAATTTATTTTAGAATTGTGATTGTAAGATAATTGAAGTAGGCATTTAGACATGGATAATAATAAGAGTAAAGGAATTATACTAGGAATATTAATATTAGTGTTTACTACTGGTAATGCTCTATTAAAGAGTTAATTTATATATTAGAAAAATAAAGACAGGACTTTAGGCCCTGTCTTTATCTATATCTAGTAAGTTTAAATGGGTGATCATTGATATCGTAACCAAGTTCACTTATTCTTCTTACTACAAAGGTAAGTAAACGATGATTTAGGTACTGATCTCCTTTGCCCATTTGATTTAGAACATCTTGGTATGCTGGCATCCAATTTAAATTATTAGGATTTTCATATCTAATTAGTTCATGAGTTACTGCATTTACTTCTTCAAAAATATCGTCTGGTATAATATAAGACTTTGGTTCCATTATAAATTCCTCCTGCTAATTCTATTATACTACTGTTTTTTGTTAAAATATGTAACTTATTTGGTTACAAAAATAACAATATTTTTTATAGCCTTATATATAATACTATATTTTTTATATAAAAGCAATAGTTTTGGAAGTAATTCTTTATTTACTAATGGTTAAATACATGATATAATTAGGTAGGATGGTGGATATATGGATTATATATCAATAGATAATTTTGAAGGGCCTTTGGATTTACTTTTACATTTGGTAAAGGAGTCTAATATAGATATTTTTGATATTAAAGTAGAAGAGATAACGGATAAATATTTAGATTATATTAATCATGAAGAGAATCTTAATATTAATATTTCTTCTTCTTATTTAGTTATGGCTGCAGAGCTTATGTATTTGAAGTCTAAACTATTACTTCCTAGTAATAAGAAAGAGGAAGATAATAGTGAAGAAGATGAAGAGATTACGAGAGAGAATCTTATTAATAAGTTACTTGAATATAAGAAATATAAAGAGATGACACCAGTATTTAAAGAATTAGAGGAAGAAAGAAAGAAGATATATATTAAAGCTCCAGAGAAGGTTAGTAATTATACTGAGAGTGTTCTTAGTGGAGAAGATACGATTGATAATTTACTTGAGGCTTTTAAGAAATTTTTAGAGAGAAAAGAACTTGATAAGCCTTTAGAGACTACTGTTACTAAAAGGGAATATTCGGTTAGAGAGAGAAAAAATAATATTAAGAAGATTCTTATGACTAAGAAGAAGGCTTATTTAGATGATTTGTTTGAAGAGTATAATAGACCAATAGTGGTTGTTACTTTTTTATCAATATTAGAAATGGTTAAAGAGAAAGATGTTGTTATTAATCAAGATAAGAATTTTGATAAGATATTAATAGAATTGAGGAATTAAGATGGAAAGTGTAGTAGAAGGACTTTTATATGTTCAAGGTGATCTTGGTATTACTTTGAAAGATATTGAGAGAATATTAGAAATTGATGAAGAAGAGGCTAAGAGGATTGTTCTTAATTTGAAGAATTATTATGATGATAATAAGAGAGGTCTTAGAATTAATTTTTTAGGTAATACGATTAAACTTACGACTAGAGAAGAACATAAGGAATATTATCAGAAGTTACTTGAAGAACCGACTTCGAATTGTTTATCACAGTCGGCTTTAGAGACACTTGCTATTATTGCCTACAATGAACCTATTACGAGGGGGAATGTTGAATCTTTACGAGGAGTGGATTCGGCTTATGTTATGAGAAGGTTACTAGCTAAAGGACTTATTAAAGAGTGTGGTAAGGCTGATACTATTGGGAGACCTACTTTATATAAGACTACTGATGAATTTTTGGATTATTTTGGGCTTGGTAGTAGGGATGATTTACCTAAGATTGAATTAGATATGGAAGAAAAGGGGACTAAAGATTTATATAAGACTATATACAAGGAGGGGGAATAGATGAATGATAGAATAATGAGTAGTGAAGAATTTAAAGAGGATAAGGATATGACTATTAGACCGGTATCTTTAGATGAGTATGTTGGTCAAAGTGAGATTAAAGAGAATTTAGGAGTATTTATTAAGTCTTCGGTTATGAGAGGAGAGACTTTAGATCATATTTTATTATATGGTCCTCCTGGGCTTGGTAAGACTACTCTTGCTTATATTATTGCTAATGAACTTGGTACTAATATTAAGACTGCTAGTGGGCCTTCGATTGAGAAGAGTGGGGACTTAGCTGCAATACTATCTACTTTAGAAGAAGGGGATGTTCTATTTATTGATGAGATTCATAGAATTCCTAGATATATTGAAGAGATTTTATATCCAGCAATGGAAGATTTTTACTTAGATATAATAGTAGGTAGTGATGGTTCATCTAGAAATATTAAGATTAATTTACCACATTTTACTTTAGTAGGAGCTACTACTAGGGCGGGTGATTTATCTAGTCCTTTAAGAGATAGATTTGGTATTATTTCTAAACTTAATTTTTATACTGAGGATGAATTATATCAGATTATTAAGAGAACCTCTAGAGTACTTGATACTCCTATTACTGATGATGCTGCTAGAGAACTAGCTAAGAGAAGTAGGGGTACTCCGAGAATTGCTAATAGGTTATTTAAGAGAGTTAGGGATTTTGCTTTAGTATATGGTGATGGTATTATTAATAAAGAGATTCTTGATAATTCTTTAGATAGATTAAAAGTTGATAAGACTGGTTTAGATGATACTGATTATAATTTACTTCTTTCTATTGTAGAAAGATTTAATGGGGGACCTGTAGGACTTGAGGCTCTTGCTTCTTCGATTGGAGAAGAGGCTTCTACTATTGAAGATGTATATGAACCTTATTTATTACAACAGGGTTATTTAAAGAGAACTGCTAGAGGTAGAGTTGTTACTGATAAGACTTATGAATATTTAGGTATTAAGAAAGATTAATATATTATGCCCTACAAGTCTAAGGTCTTGTAGGGTATTTCAAAGCCATTAAGTCTTTGAAATAAAGCTTTTGGTGGTATATGCAAATTTTGGGATAACCACTGAGTAAAGATGTAATTCAACCATTGCATTTTTTGCAATAGTTCAAAAGTAAAGAAATGAATTTCAGTTATTGTAAAAAATGCAACAACTGAAAGAGATGGTTAATTGAATAGGTTATTATAATTTGAATGATGGAAAACTTGATATAATTTTAACTTGTCGGAAATACTGACAAATTGAAGAGTTAAAATAATGATATGTTTATTTAGATAGGAGTGTGTTATGAGAAAATTTAGTTATATTACTGATTATGTTTTAATTAATTCTAGTGTAAGAGGTTATATTACAGAGTTAGAGAAAGAACTTGCTATGCTTATTGATATGGAAGTTAATAATGGTATTTATATAGATACTTATAAGAAATTAAAAGAATTTAAAAGTAAATATTCTGATTTATATGATGTTTATAATAGAATACTAAATGATTTAACTAGTGGTGATAATGTAGAGTATTGTTTTAAGTATGGTAAATATAAAGATGATGCTTCACTAGTAGGATTAGAATTTGAAAAAGATTTAAAAGAGATATTTGAGTTAGAAGAGAAGTGCAGAGACTATTCTGTTAAGTTATGGGAAAGAGATATTACTAATTATGATAATATTACTAATGGAGAAGACTTTATGACAGTAATTCATGCTAGTTATTTAGAACCTGGTGTAAAGGGAGACTCAAATTATCGTGGTAATGGGTATAGTAAACAATACTTATCTTGCTCTTTAATATCAGGTAGAGAACTTAATACTTTTGGAGATGTTAAAACATTATTTGTTATGGATGTTAATAGTGATAGTTATATTGCTTCTTCTTTTGTTGATTCTGTTACTTCAGAAACTACTAGGGCTGATTTTAATACTTTAAAAGAAATTGATGTTAATGGAAATAAACATTATATTAAGGTTGGTTATACTAATGATATGGAAAGTTCTGTTACTTCAATTAGTAGTCCTAAAATGATAGAAGAATTAAGTATTCAAAGGGAATTAAAAAATAGTGGAGAGTTATATAGATATAATAGTCAAACTAATGAAGTCGTATTAGATAGAACTAAAACAAGAGCAGTAGGTGCTTTACTTCTTAGTAATGGATGTGATTTGTTACTAGGAGAATATATTAATCTTAAACGAATGGGAATAAGATTTAAATGTATTAATAAGGGATTATATAGACAAAAAAATAATATTCCTCCATATAATGAAGAAGAGTATAATAAATTTCTTATTAATTTAGACAGTTTAGATGAAGTTATTTCTAGATATAATATTTCAGATGATATACTTAGAGAATACTATTATGAAGTAGTATTACCTATGAAATATGATAATAATGTTATGAAAGTAATTAATAAAAAGTTTTCTTTATATTTGCCAGATATTGAGAGTGGAAAGGGTAGATAGATAGTTAACTTATAGTAAACTTAAGTCGTTTTACGAACTGAAAAAATGTACACAAATGGTACATTTTTTTTAGCTTTTGATTATGGTATAATATTAATGTTTTAGAGGGGAAATTTTGTAAAGGGTGGTTTAGATGGAATTACTAAAAAGAATAGAAGAATTAAAAAGGGAAATACTGAATAATCCTAGTGATAGTTTTGATATTATTCTTAATAATATTCCTAAATATACTATGTATGGATATATTAGGGAGTGTAATAAGAATAATTTAGATAGATATGCACTTAGATTTGGAAGAAAAAGGTATACTTATGGGGAATTTATTGATTTAATAGATAGGTATGCTAAGGGATTTGCTGCTATGGGGATTAGAAAAGGTGATAGAGTAGCACTTTTACTTCCTAATTTACCAGAGTCTACTATTATTATATATGCTTTAAATAAGATTGGAGCTATTTCAGATAATATTGATCCTACTAGTAAAGAAGATAGAATGAAATATTTTTTAGAGAAAGAAAAAGTAAATGCTATTGTATGTTTTGATAAGGTATATGAAACTTCAATTAAACCTATTGAGGATTATATTTATAATGAATTAAATATTGATAAAGTATTAATTACTAAGATTACTGATTCTTTACCTATGATTGAAAGTGCTATGTATAGAATGAAATTTAGGGATGAAGATATTGTTAAGAGAGTAAGTACTTCGTATGGTAATATTAATATATTTGGAGTAGATAGATTTCTTAAGGATTCAAGATATCAAGTATGTTATACTAACCCATATGTAGAAAATGAAGTAGCTACAATATGCCATTCTTCTGGTACAACAGGAGTACCGAAAACTATTCCTTCAACTAATGAGAATGTTAATTTTATTGCATTTCAACATCAAATATCAAATATAGATTATAGTAGAGTTAAAACATTTTTACATGTACTTCCTGGCTTTGCTCAATTTGGTTTTTCTGATTCGATGCATTTGGGTCATAGTTTGGGATTAGAAATGATAGAAATACCAATATTTTCACAAGAAAATATTATTGATATTTTACTTAAAACTAAGGCTAATTGTTTATTTGGTACACCTTCTTTTTGGCTTAGACTTTTAGGCGATGATAAATATAATAATGCTGATTTATCTTTTCTTGAAGAAGCAGTATATGGAGGCGGTACACTTACTATTACACAGCTTGCTAATATTAATAGATTTTTAATATCGCATAATGCTAAGTGTTTACTTAGAACTGGATATGGTATGAGTGAATTTAATGGTACTTGTATATTAGAAGATCCTTTTATGTCTACTCCTGGTAGTTGTGGAATTGATTTACCTGGTGGTAGTGGTATTATTATTAATCCTGATACTATGAAAGAATTGAGTTGTGGTGAACTTGGTCATTTATATTATAGTAAGGGTAGTAATCCAGTATGCGAATTTGATGGAGAAGTATTACATAAAACAATTAATATTGATGGAAGAGAGTATATTGATACTGGAGATATAATGAAAAAGAATGCTAGAGGGGAATACTTTTTTGAAGGTAGAGCAAGTGGTATGATATCTAGATATGATGGTTATAAAATATATCCTAATGCTTTAGAAAATGCTGTTACTAGTTCTTCTTATGTAGAAGATGCTATGATATCTGAATATTATGACGAAAGTAATTTTGGTGCTATGCCTCTTATATATGTTGTTTTATCTAAAGAGAGTAAAGGTATTGATATAAAAGATATTATAAAGAATATTATTGATAATTATATTTTAAGTAATAATAATATGTCGTTTCGTGATATACCTACTAAATGGAAAGTGGTAGATGAGTTACCATATACAACGGCTTTAAAGAAAGACTATAAAAAAATAAAAGAAAATGGTATTGATGGAAGTGAGATTAGTATTGTTTGTCATGAGACTAATATGGGACTTGGTTATTATGATATAGTTATGCCTAGTAAGGGTAAAAAACTAATAAAGAAATAAAAAGGTGGTAGTAGTATGAATTTTAATTTAGGTTTAACATTTTCAGGGATGGTTTATATATTACTTATAATTATTATATATTTTAAAAGAAAAAGAATTAAATCTAAAGAAAATAAGATATATAGTTTACTTCTTATATCTACATTTGTAGAGTTATTATTAGGAATGGTTAGTTATATATTTATTATTAATATAGATAGTATGGCTTATATTACAAGAATAATTAATGTATTATATTTAATATCTTTAGATAGTTGGATATTATTCTTTATGTTATATGTTATTTCAATATCTTCAGATTTTAAGTCTAAAAAATTATATAAAATATTTTGGGTAGTATATGTTTTGATTGCATTTTTGATATCAATATTACCAATTAATTATTATTATAAAAATAATATTATGTATACTAGTGGTTTAGCAGTTAATTTTACTTATTTAATTGCTATAATTGCTATTTTAGTAATTGTTATTAATTCGATTGTTAATATCAAAAAACTTGGTAATAAGAAGTATATACCTATGTTTATATTTCTTTTGTTTGGAGGAATTGCTTTGTTTCTTCAGATAAAATATCCAGAATTATTTTTAATTAGTCCTTTAGAAGTATTAGTTACTGTTGTTATGTATTTTACAATAGAGAATCCTGATATGAAGACAATTGAAGAGATACATAAGGCTAAGGAGATTAGTGATAATGCTAATGAAGAGAAGACTTTATTCTTATATAATATGACTAATGAGATAAGGGGTATTACTAAAGATATTAATAAAGAAGCTGATAATATATTAGATGAGACTGATAATAAGAAAGTTAATGTAGAAGTTATTGAAGATTCTGCTAGAGAGATAAAGGGTAGTACTGCTAAGTTTACTACTATAACTAATGAAATATTAGATGTTTCTAATATGGATGGGGCTAGTATTAGAGTGTATGATGAAAAATACAATATTAAGTTGATACTTAAGAGTTTGATTAATACTTATAAGAAGAGATGTAATGATAAGAATATTGTTTTTAGAAGTAATATTAATAGTGATATGCCAGAATTTTTATATGGTGATGGTATTAATTTGAAGAAAGTTATTGATATTTTGTTAGATAATAGTGTTAAGTATACTAATGATGGTTATGTAGAGTTAGATGTTAATACTGTTATTAAAAATGATATAGTTAGACTTATTATAACAGTAGAGGATTCTGGTATTGGTATTGATAGTGATAAGTTAGGTAGTTTATTTGTTAATGAGAAGGATTATAAAGAAGAGAATTATGATTTAAATGATACTTTATATAATGTTAAGAAGATTATTACTTTAATGAATGGTACTATTATTCCTAGTAGTATATATGGAACTGGTACTAAGATGAAGATTATATTAGATCAGAAATTAGTAGTTAGTGATAATAAGTTAAATGAATATGAAAAAGTAATTGATAAGAAAGATGTATTATTAATCGGTAATTTAAATAGTAAGGTAATTAGAGATATTGTTAAAGATAAGAATATTAATTTAGAAATAATAGAACTTGGTAAAGAGGCTTTAGATAAGATTAGAGGTAAAAAGAAATATGATTTAATATTAATTGAAGATAATATTAAGCCTCTTAGTGGTATAATTATTATGAAGAAATTATTGATGATTAAGTCTTTTAATACTAAGGTTATATTACTTAGTAGTAATAATGAGTATATTGATAATTATGATAAATATGGTTTTAGTGATGTTATATCAGAACCTATTGATGAAGATATTTTTATTAATAAGATTAATAAATACTTGGAAAGATGAGAAAATTCATAAAAACTATTTACAAATCGTAAAATATAGTGTATTATTAATATGTTCCTTGAACTTTGTTATTGGTACCTCTTACCATAACTAGGTTAAAGGTGAAAATAAGATAAGGAGGAAAATATAATGGCTTTAAATAAAGATAAGAAAGCACAAATCATTAAAGAATTTGCTAGAGATAGTAAAGATACAGGATCTCCTGAAGTACAAATAGCTATTCTTACTAATGAGATTAATGCTTTAACTGAACATCTTAAAAATAACAAACAAGATAAAGCTTCTAAGAGAGGACTTTTAATTAAAGTTGGTAAGAGAAGAAGTTTATTAAACTATCTTGTTAAGACTGATGTTAAGAGATACAGAGATGTAGTTGCAAAATTAGGATTAAGAAAATAATTAATAAAAGTAGGCACTCTTTTTTGAGTGTCTTTAATTTTAAAAAGATAACTGAAATTGGAGGTAGATGATATGGATAAGAAAGTATTTGAGTTAGATTTTTATGGAAGAAAGATAGTAGTAGAACATGGACAAGTTGCTAAACAAGCGGATGGGGCTGTTCTTGTTAGATATGGAGATACGGTAGTACTAAGTACTGCTGTTGTTAGTAAGAGTGCTAATCTATTATCTGATTTCTTTCCACTTATGGTTTTATACCAAGAAAAGTTATATTCTGTAGGTAAGATACCTGGAGGATTTATTAAGAGAGAGGGTAGACCTACTGATGCTGCGACACTTGCGGCTCGTATGATTGATAGACCTCTTAGACCATTGTTTCCAGAGGATTTTAAGAATGAAGTACAGATTGTTAATACGGTGTTATCAGTAGATCAAGATAATTCACCTGAACTTACAGCTTTATTTGGCTCTTCACTTGCTACTTGCATTAGTAAGATACCTTTTAATGGTCCAGTAGCAGCTGTTAAGGTTGGTAGAGTAGATGGTGAATTTATTATTAATCCTACTGTAGAACAAAGTGAGAAGTCTGATATAGACCTTACAGTAGCGGGAACAAAGGATGCTATTAACATGGTTGAAGCTGGGGCTAGAGAGGCTTCGGAAGATGATATGCTTGAGGCATTAATGTTTGGTCATGAGGCTATTAAGAAGTTAATTGCTTTTGAGGAAGAAGTTATTAAGGCTATTGGCGTAGAAAAGATGGAATATGAGAAGTTAGAAATAACTTTAGAACTTAGAAGTGAAGTAGATAGTATTGTTAGAGAGAGACTTGATAAGGCTCTTAGAATTAAAGATAAGTTAGAGAAATATAGTGCTATTGATAACTTAGAAGAAGAAGTAATAGAAAAGTATAAGAGTGAAAATGAAGATACTATGAAACCTGAGGAATTAAAAGAATTACTTACTAAGGTGGCTTTAATATTCCATGGTATTGAGTATGAATTATTTAGAAATATTGTTGTTAAAGAAAAGACTAGAGCTGATGGTAGAAAAATGGATGAAATTAGACCATTATCTACAGATATTGATTTATTACCTAGATGTCATGGTAGTGCTTTATTTACTAGGGGACAAACACAAAGTTTAGCTACTGTTACACTTGGAGCACTTGGAGAACATCAAATTCTTGATGGTCTTGGAATTGAAGATGCTAAGAGATTTATGCTTCATTATAATTTTCCACCATTCTCAGTAGGTGAAACTGGTAGATATGGGGCTCCTGGTAGAAGAGAGATTGGTCATGGGGCATTAGGAGAGAGAGCACTTTCTTATGTTATTCCTAGTGAAGAAGAATTTCCTTATACGATAAGAGTTGTTAGTGAAATATTAGAAAGTAATGGTTCTAGTAGTCAGGCTACTATTTGTGCTGGTACGATGGCTCTTATGGCTGCGGGGGTTCCTATTAAGAAACCAGTAGCTGGTATTGCTATGGGACTTATTACTCATGAAGATGATTATACTATTCTTACTGATATTCAAGGTATGGAAGATCATCTTGGAGATATGGACTTTAAAGTAGCAGGAACTCGTGATGGTATTACTGCTCTTCAAATGGATATTAAGATTGATGGTATTAATAGAGAAATATTAAAAGAAGCTTTAGCACAAGCTAAGAAGGCTAGATTTGAGATATTAGATGTTATTGAAAAACAAATAGATAAACCTAGAGAAGATGTATCTAAGTATGCTCCTAAGACTGAGGTATTTATGATTAATCCGGATAAGATTAAAGATGTTATTGGTCGTGGCGGAGAGATGATTACGAAGATTATCTTGGAATGTAGTAATGTTAATACTGTTAATGATATTAATGCTGTTAAAGTTGATCTTGAAGATGATGGTAGAGTTATTATTTATCATACTGATAGGGATGTTATTAATAGAACTGCTGATAGGATTAAAGATATTGCTAGAGAAGTAGAAATTGGTAAGACTTATACTTGCAGAGTTGTATCTATTCAAGATTTTGGTATCTTTGTTGAATTATGGCCTGGATGTGAAGGACTTATTCATGTGTCTCAATTAGATACTAAGAGAGTTGATAAACCTAGTGATTTATTTAAAGTAGGAGATGAAGTTATTGCTATTGCTACTGGATATGATAAGAAGGGTAAACTTAATTTATCAAGAAAGGACTTACTTAAATAAGTTCTTTTTCTTTTGCCATGTAAACCTTAAATAAATTTAAGTTTTACGTGCTACAATAGAGCTTATATATCAGTTTCTATTATAGATAATTGCATGTATGCGTAAAATAAAAATAATAGTCATATTATATTGACTATTAGGTATAATTGAAATGGTAATTTTAGTAAGTGAATGAAGTCACACTAATAATATGGTTACTCTATATATTATATATAGTAGTAACCATAGATAAAAAAAGACTAAAATAAATTTTAGTCGCCA
>ULPE01021646.1_pt1 | contig 41599 bp, 33 predicted proteins | sample 1953211 | NCBI WGS metagenome assembly ULPE01 (sample SAMEA4835621, study PRJEB28245) | human gut metagenome | biome: gut microbiome; material: fecal sample | place: Denmark | collected 2008 | reverse complement strand
TGTTTTTGTACTTTGTGTACCTTGTCTTTGATTTGCTAAGAAATTAACTAGAACACTGTGTACAACTGCTTCATTTGGTTCAATTCCAAATACTGCTTCATTTAATTCTAGTTCTTTAACTTTCTTTCCATTTATATCATATACGTCTATTTTAGGCATCTTTCTTCCTCCTTCCCTATGCTTTTACGCTTTGTCTAATTTTTAGTATTGCTCCGTTTACTCCTGGAACACTACCTCTTACTAATATTACATTTTTGTCTAAGTCAACTGCAACAACTTCTAAGTTTTGTATTGTAATTGTATTAGCTCCCATATGTCCTGGAAGTCTCTTTCCTTTGAATACTCTTCCTGGTGTTGATGTAGATCCCATTGAACCTGGTCTTCTGTGATACATAGAGCCATGTCCCATAGGTCCTCTTGATTGACCATGTCTCTTTATAACGCCTTGGAATCCTTTTCCTTTTGAAGTTCCTTGAATATCTACTTTGTCTCCTTTTACGAAAACATCAGCTTTAAATTCGTCTCCAACTTTAACGTCTTCTACAGAATCCATTCTAAATTCTCTTAAATGTTTCTTTAATGCTAATTTAGATTTTGCAAAATGTCCTTTAACTGGCTTATTAACTTTGCTCTCTTTAACATCTCCAAATCCTAATTGTACTGCGTTATATCCGTCTGTTTCGTTTGATTTAACTTGTGCAACAACACATGGTCCAGCTTCTATAACTGTTACTGGAATAACTTTTCCTGATTCATCAAATATTTGAGTCATTCCAACTTTTTTTCCTATTATTGCTTTTTTCATTTTAAAATTTTCCTCCTAACTATTGGCTAATGATTATTCACTAGCATGGTTTTTGTCAGATTTTTATAGGTTTCTAACTTTTTGCCTTAACTCATTGTTATTTTATTTCAATATTTACACCAGCTGGTAGTTCAATTTTTGTTAAACTTTCAACTGTTTTTTGTGTAGGATAAAGAATATCAATAACTCTCTTGTGTGTTCTCATTTCAAATTGTTCTCTTGAATCTTTGTGTTTGTGTGGAGAACGTAGTATTGTTACGATTTCCTTCTCTGTTGGTAATGGAATAGGCCCTGAAACTTTTGCTCCAGTTTTTTTAGCAGTATCTACTATCTTATCAGCAGACTGTTCTAAAAGTTGTGGATCATAAGCTTTTAATCTTATTCTGATTTTACCATTTGCTACTTCTGTTGTTTGTTTCTTTGCCATGTAATTTTCCCTCCTTAAATATTTTTTCTCGGTCGGAAGTTATAAACGCACCCTGGTGTTCTAAATATTACCAATATAAAAGCCCAAGTTTTTGCATGATTATCTTGGGATAAAGTGTACATTTATTAATACATACTTTTCAGTATGCATAAGCTACCCGCAAAATCTCTTACGGATACCTTAACCTTACCGCCTGGTCTCAGCCACGACATGCTCCATGAAAGTTCCCTCCAACCTTGGTTAATTGTATGGTTGTAGCCACATTTCACTTCTTCGCTATCTTACATGCTTTACTATTATATACCCAATTTCAACTAATGTCAACGATTTTTTTACAATTTTGTTACAATTTGTTATATTAACTTATTGTGTTTTATTCATTTTCATGAGTATTTCTAAATTATGCAAAATAAAAAGACTTAAATTTTTATAAATTCAAGTCTAATTAGTCTTTTATTTTTAATTATATTGCTGCTTCTTCGCCTTGTCTTTTTCCCTCTTCTATCCTTTTTATTTCAGGGTACATCTTATATAATGAATCTTGTTTTGAAAGTCTTTTTATTTTATTTCCTTCAATTGTATAAAAAACTGGTAAATCAGATAAAACGTTCTCTCTATCATTTTCTAATCTCTCCGAAATAGCTATCAAATCTTTACTTTTATAATTTGCATAAGATAATTCGCCATACAAACATTTTTCTCTTAATTCTTCATCCCAATATTGTATTTCTACTTCTGGAAAAGTTTCAGGGTTAATTCCACTATTAGCAGTATATTTTGCATGCATGTGAAGCATTTCGTGTATAGCATTATAAGATGAATTTGCTTTTCTACTATGGTCTTTTGTAGCATCTACTTTAAAATTTTTTTCAATTTCTGCTTGTATTTTTTTCAAATCTTCCATCGGTCCAATTATTCTTATTCCGAAACAATCGTCAACAGCTTTCTTTCCTGTATTCTCATATGCTGATTTAAAACTTTTTATTCTTCCACTTACACTAACATTACCTGATACAATATTTGCTCTCTTCATTTTTTCTACAATATAGCCAATCATTGCAGCCGTCATTTCATATCCAACACGTTGTCTTTCTATAAAAGAATTATAGCTTTTTCTCATTTCGTCTATGCTCTTCAATGTTTTCCCACCTTTCTCATTGGCATTTCTAAATTATATCACATATAAGTATTTTTTTCAACAAAAATACAACCACATTTTCCGACATTCTTCTACAAGTAAGGATAAATTATTTTTTGTTGGTAAATATTGTATTTTTTATAATTTTGTGTTATAATAAATTATATCATAAATAAAAAGGAGATAATTAACATGTACAAGGTAAAGGGTTTGTTCGTCATTAAGAAAGATGTTTTCATCTCTAACGAGCATTTTTTGAAAGGGCTTGACTATAAAGCCCAGGCATCAAAAGACGGCTTCGTCCGGATAATTGTAACCGATACCCCCTCGACACCTGGCGACCCCATTAAGTATGTCTCTGACATCTTTTGTCAGCCCATGTGCCGGGCGGCGTACTAACACTCCTTGCTCCCCCATTAGCCCGTTCTAGGCTCGGGGGAGCCTTCTTTTTTATTTTATTTTTTATTAATTATCTAATTGCTTCTTATTATTGGTTGGAATTTCGATATTTTTGAATTATTTTTTAAGTACTTACTTAGTTATTTAAGCAAAAAAATATCCCCTAAGGGATATTTTTATTATTCAGCATCTTCAGCTTCGGTTTTTTCAACTGGTTCTGGATCTTCTGCTTCTTCATATTTTTCTAATACAGCTTTTGTAAGCTTGTCTCTTACTTCTTGATTAATAGGATGAGCTATATCGTAATATCTTTCACCTTTTTTTCTTCTAGGCATAGCAATGAATAAACCTTCTGGTTTTTCCATAACTTTAATTTCATGAACTACAAATTCATTATCAAATGTTATTTGGGCTATTGCCTTCACTCTATTTCCTGAGTTTACTTTTCTAACACGTACTTCTGTAATTTCCATGTGAGCACCGCCTTCCAATGTTTTTATTTTTGTACTATTTATGTATGTACACTTATATTATTCTCCATTTTGTATTTTTTTCCTTCTATTTTTTCAAAAAATTTATAATTTTTTATATTTTTTTAATATATCAATTCAAAAACAAAGACGTAAAATATGTTGAATTTTTCCTATTTTAAGTATATAATATATTAGAAAAATAAAACATATAAAAGGAGTGCTTAATTTGATTAATTTAGAAGAATTAAAAAAATATAAACATATACATATGCTAGGCATCGGTGGAACTAGCATGAGTGGGATTGCTACTATTTTAAAGAAATGGGGCTTTTACGTTACAGGTTCAGACGCAAACGAGTCTGAATTGGTTGATAAATTAAAAAACAATGGAATTTCTGTTGTGATTGGTCATGATTTAGATAACCTTAGAAAAGCTGATTTAGTCATTTATAGTGCCGCAATTTCTCATGATGATATTGAAATGCAAGAAGCAGAAAGATTAAATATTGAAACCATGGAAAGATCTACTTTCTTGGGAATTATTACTAAAGGTTATAGAGATACAATTAGTATTTCTGGAACACACGGAAAAACCACAACCACATCTATGATTTCTGTTTGTTTTATGGAGGCTCATAAAGACCCTACTGTTCAAGTTGGTGCTATTTTAAAGCAAATTGATGGAAATTACAGAGTTGGAAATAGCGAATATTTTATATTAGAATCTTGTGAATATGTAGAAAGTTTCTTAAAATTTCACCCAAGAACAGAAGTTATTTTGAATATAGACAATGACCACCTTGACTATTTTAAAGACTTAGACCATATAAAAAATGCTTTTGTAAAATTTGTTGAATTACTTCCAAAAGATGGTTTACTAGTATTAAATGCTGATGACCCTAATTGTGTTGATTTGTATAAAAATACGAATGCAAAAATTGTTACTTTTGGTATTAAAAATGAGAAATCAAACTTTATTGCGAGAAATATCACTTTTGACAACAATGGTTTTCCTCTTTTTGATGTATACAGAAATAATAGTTTTTATAAGAGTATCAAGCTTTCCGTACCAGGAATGCATAATGTTTATGATGCTCTTGCTTGTATTGCAACATGTTATGAATACGGTATAGATAAAGAAGATATAAAAGAAGGTTTATTAAAATATACTGGAGCCCACAGAAGATTCGAATTTGTTGGAAGTACAAATGGAGCAAATGTTTTCGATGATTATGGTCATCACCCAACAGAAATAAAAGCTGTATATGATGCAATGAAAAAGAAAAAATTTAATAGGTCTTGGGTTGTATTCCAACCGCACACATATAGTAGAACCAAAAATCTTCTTACAGATTTTGCTCAAGTTCTTTCTGGATTTGACAATATAATAGTAACTGACATTTATGCAGCTAGAGAATCGGATACTTTAGGTATTTCCTCTCAAAATTTGGTTGACCAAATTAATATTAATAGAGTAGGAAAAAAAGCTCTTTATATGTCTGATTTTAACGAAATTGCAAAATACATTAGAGATAGAGTTATGCCAAATGATATAGTACTAACAATTGGTGCTGGAACAGTAACAACAATCGGTCCAAAAATAGTTGGAAAATAATAATTATTAATATTTTTTCATGTTCATTTGGACATTGGTTAAAAATACCAACAAAAAGAAAATATTCATTTTTTACCATGAATATTTTCTTTTTATTTATATTAATATCTATTATTTTCCATATTTTTCAGTTTCTATTGTTGGATATGCAAATTTTTTTCCACTCTCTGTCATTTGTCCATTAGGAAAATGATTTTTATTCATTTCATTGCTTCCAACTAGGAAATATCTATGTTTTATCGAGTCTGACACATATCCAGTTCCTTTAATAACCGGGTCGTCCCAAGTTGAATCTATAGCATACCACTTTCCGTATAGTTGTACATAATTCCATTCATGTCTTTCAGTTTTTCCTTCAGAATTTGTTGCAGTTCCACTTACTAAAACACATGGAATATCAGCTTCATCTAAAATATATTTTAATGCTTCCGCATACCCCTCACAAACTGCAGATTTTTCGATTAGTGCTCCATATAAATTATACACATTGTTATTTGTTATATTTTGTTCGTAATCTAAATTATTTATAATCCAGTCGTGGGCATGCATTATTTTATTATAATCTATTCCACTTAGGCTTTTAACTATACTGTCCCTTGTTTCTTTTATTTCATTTAATATCGCATGTACTTTTTCTTTACTTTCTATGCCATTTGCCAAATAGCCATTCGAATCTGCTGGAGCAATCGACAGTGCATACGTTGCTTTTTTACCATATGTAGTTTTTCTCATTTTCAAATTTATTTTTGTAACATCTATAAAAAATGTATCAACTCTGTCTAACATTAAGGCATCCCATACTGATTGAAAACTAGTATCCAACTGTTTTTCTCCATCGTTCTCATATAATACACTTGCTACTTGATTCGACAATTTTATCTCATAATTTCCAGACATCATATTTGATAAATTACTTTCAATTGCATCATATATTAATTTTGCGGTATCATCTAATTGATTATAATAATACTTATTATTTTTCACATATGCAAAATCATATTCTTTAGAATTTTTATAGTTCTCATCAATAGGAACAACCATTGTATTTTGGTTTTCCGTTGTTTCTACTTTTTCTACATTTATGTATTCATCTTGTAACTGTTGTACAACGTTTACTCCCTGTTCATAGCCTACTTTTATTTGTTGTTTATTGGATTGAATCTTTATATATGTAAACTCCTAAAAGTAACACAATTAGTATTAATAAAGCATTTATAATTATATACTGTCTTTTTTCTTTAGCACTGTTTCCCATAAAAATGGTTCCTTTCTTTTAAAATCCCTTAATATAACTTAATAATCGCATGAAGTGTGTTCTCGTCCTCTGACTTCATTGTTACAATATTTTGATTTTCCTCTTTTGTATATATACACTTAAATTCATCATTTAATCGTATCTGTTTTTTATACATTATCTCTATATTATTACACTCTGGTGCTTCATATACTTCTTCTGGTAAAACCTCATAAGCATAGTCCAAATAATATAAATTGTGAATATGCTTGTTAATATCTATGTCTCTTCTTTGTGCTTTATATTCTTGCTTTCTTATTATAGTAACTGGTTCTTTTAATTTTAAAGTATAATCTTCTTCAAATACTTTTTTAGTCTCACATTGATATTTTTCAATAATTTCAGGAGTTAATTCTCTTAATTTTCCAGTGTTTATATCTACAATTGCCCACTTGCTAGTAGCAATTGCGCATAGTTCTCCGCTCTCATCGTATATTTCGTAGTCTCTATATGTAAAAATTCTATTTGAGTCTCTTCCCCATGTATTTATTGTTAATTCTTCGTTATATATAGGCCTTTTTAAAATTTTTACCTTCCAACCTAATAAAATCCAACTAAATCCTACATTTTCCATATCATTTAATCCAAAATGTATGGTCTCTGATTGCCTAGCCCCTGCATTTTCTAATATTTTTAATATTGCCTTATTAGTTATTTTATTGGAGTAACCAACATCTTCTAAATCTATTCTTGTTTTACTTGTATATATTGCCATTTTCTGCCTCTTTCTAATAATCTATCTATCATTATTATATATTATGAACAAATTATTTTCAATCAAATTTTAAAAATCTGGCACATACTCTTCTTCATGTTTTCCTAAATCTTGCATATATCCATTCTCTATATCCAACAGATATAAATATTGCTCTATTTCTGAATATTCTTTGTTTGTTAATTTTCTATTCAAATACTTATCTTCTTTTGCCTTATATGTTGGAAAATATTGTGCCATTACACTCACATATGCTCTTGAATTTACATTTTCTTTTAACCATTTTAATATGTGTTTCGAATTTTGAATGTGTCCTGGAAGGACTAAATGTCTTATTATTACTCCTCTTTTTATTAATCCATTTTCGTCAAATTCTGGAGCTCCAACTTGATTAATCATTTCTAAAATTGCCTTTGTTGCTATTTCAAAATAGTTTGGTGCTTTTGAATATTTTACAGCAATCTCATTAGAATAATATTTTAAATCTGGCAAATATACGTCTATATATCCTTTCAGAGCCTTTATTGTTTCAACATTTTCATAACCATTTGTGTTATATATTACTGGTATTGTAAGGCCCTTAGGCTTTGCAATTTTTAGAGCTTCGATTATTTGATATGCATACATAGTTGGTGTTACTAAATTAATATTATTTGCTCCATTTTTCTGCTGATCTAAAAAAATATCAGCTAGTTCTTCTATAGAAACTTCTCTTCCCTTTCCTTCCTGACTTATTTTATAATTTTGGCAGAATAAACAATTCAAGTTACAATTCGAAAAGAACACTGTACCAGAACCATTCTTTCCACTTATGCATGGCTCTTCATAATAATGTAATGATGCTAATGCAATTTTTATCTTATCATTACAACCACATCTTCCTATTTTTCCTTCCAATCTATTTACTTTACATCTAAAAGGACAGACTTCACATTGTCTTAATTCCTCTAACATCTTTATATTCCTCCATTTTAAGTTCAAACTAATACTACAATAAACCATTCCTACCCATTTGTCAATTTTTTCATTCAATATTATTTGACATTTTTCGTCATTCAGCGTAAAATGGATATATAAGATAAATGGGAGAAATATAATGTTTGGACACAGAAGTGACGGCAGGAAATTAAAAACTGTTCCACCGTTTTTTAGAGTTATACCTTGTGTAATGTTGGAAAGAAATGATGCACAAGTTTATTTTAAGCAAGATATTAAATTAAAAGAATTAGATGAATACATTGATAGAAAAGCTAAAGAAGGTATAAAGCTTTCTTACATGAATATAATTTATGCAGCTATCGTAAGAATCATTGCCGAAAGACCTTATTTAAATAGGTTTGCAATGAATGGTAGCCTATATGCTAGAAATCAAATATTTGTTTCTTTAGCAATAAAGAAGAGTTTTGCTGATGAAGGACAAGAAACAACAATAAAATTGCCTTTTACAGGAACTGAAAACATTTTCGAAATAAAAGAAAAATTAGACAAAGCAATAGAACAGAACAAAGATTACAGTACATCTAATAATACAGATGCATTAGCAAAAGCCTTTAGTATTGTTCCAAATGGCTTGATTAGAGCTGCTTTTAAATTTATTAAATTTTTAGACAAGCATGGTGCCGTTCCAAAGGCAATCATTTCAGCGAGTCCATTTCATACTAGCGTATTTTTAACTAATGTTGGATCTTTAGGTATTGATAGTATTTATCATCATTTATACAATTTTGGTACAACAAGTTTATTTTTTGCAATGGGCAAAAAGAAGAAAAGTTATATTTATGATGATGATGAAATGCACGAAGAAAAATGTATTACCATAGCCTTTGTTGGTGATGAAAGAATTTGCGATGGTTATTATTATGCAACTTCTTTTAAGCAATTGTCTAAATATTTAAAGAAGCCAGAATTGTTGGAACAACCAGGAGTTGTAAAAGAAGATATAAAATAAATTTATAAAAGCTGATATATTGTTTTAGTAACATATATCAGCTTTTTATTATTTTTCTATTTCTTTTCTAAAGCTTATACCATTTTCAAGTTTTGGTAAGTCTAACATATCTAATATTGTTGCAGAAATATCTGCAAATGTGCTTCTTATTCCTAAATTCACATTTTCTTTTATATTCTTTCCATATACCAATATTGGAGTATATTCTCTAGAGTGGTCTGTGCTTGGAGTGCTTGGGTCATTTCCATGGTCTCCTGTTATAATAAGCATATCATTTTCTTTCATGTTGCTCATTATTTCTAGTAATTTTGAATCAAAATATTCTAGCGCTCTTGCATATCCTTCAATATTATTTCTATGTCCATATAACATGTCTGTATCTACAAGGTTTGTAAATATCAAGCCTTTAGTATCTTTATTTATTTCTTCAATCGTCTTTTCTATTCCGTTAGCATTTCCATTTGTGTGTATTGCTTTGTCTATTCCCCTGCCACTGAATAAATCTTGTATTTTTCCTATGGCTACAACATTTGTACCATTTTCATGCATTACATCTAACATTGTCTTACCAAAAGTATTAGACTCAAAGTCTTTTCTGTTGTAGGTTCTTGTAAAATTTTCTGATTTATCTCCAATAAAAGGTCTTGCAATTACAGTTCCAACATTGTACTCTGGGTTATCTAGAATTTTTCTTGTAATTCTACAAATTTCATATAATTTTTCTACTGGAATTACGTCTTCATGTGCTGCTATCTGAAATACGCTGTCTGCTGATGTGTATATTATAGGATATCCTGTTTTTATGTGTTCTTCTCCGAAACGCTTTAAAATTTCTGTTCCAGAGCCAACTTCATTGCATAAAACACCTTTTACACCAGTTTTCTCTATAAATTCATCAATCAATTTTTTAGGAAATGCATTTGGATATGTTGTAAAAGCAGGATGCTTAATATAACCAGACATCTCCCAATGCCCTACTGGACTGTTTTTTCCATCTGCTTGTTCTTGTGCCTTTCCATATGCTCCTATTGTCTTTTCTTGTTTTTCTCCAACCTTAACCCCGTCTTATATTGTATAGCCCCAATTTAGCCATATTGGGAACATTTAAAGACGTATTATTGTATATTCCAGCAAGTGTATTGCTTCCTTCATCTCCATACTTGTTTGCATCTGGAGCCTCTCCGACACCGAAGCCATCAAGTACCATTATGATTACTCTGTCTACCATACTTTTCCTTTCCATTGGCAAATAATCACAATTTTTGCTACGTCAAAATTTGATTCTTTCCCAACTCTTTTATTATTTGCTTGTCAAATTATACTCATACACCTTCACATTCTTTACAAAATTATCAAATTCGTTCTTGAAAATATTTATATTAAATTCGTCTTTTCCTTTTAGCTCAAGCTTATATTTATCCATATTTATAAGTCCTTCTTGAGATATGTCCATTCCTAAAGGAAGTGTTTGATTGTTATTTTCAAAGAATGTTATATTCGAGTAAAATACTAACTTTGTATTTTCTGGAACGTTTATTTTATATAAATATGTTTCTTTAGATGTAGAAGTTTTTTCTAGATTATCCAAAGTTTCGAATGGATTTACACTAAATTTATCAAATCCATCTGGATCAATCTTTTCGTTGCTAGCCTTGTACAAAGATATATCATATGGAACTTCTATCTTTTCTGATTCATCTATAAGAATTTGTCTAAGTTCTTTTAATTTCTCTATAAATACGTCCATCTCTGTATTTAAATTTACATTTAAAACTTTGTACTTATCTTTTTCCGCTTCTCTATGTTGATTATTTTTTAATGTTTTTATCTTTGTCTTATCTTGGCTGATATTTCCAAAAATATCGAAATCCTTTTCTTGAATTTTATCAATATCTTTCTTGTAGTCGTCTTTTAATTGCTGCAATAAATTTGCTATTTTTGTTTCATCTGCTTTTAATAGCTTTTCCTTCGATACTATGTTTATTCCATCTAGTACAAAATTTGATGCAAACAATGCATCTTGTTCTTTATGTGTTAATTTTTCTCTTTGTTGGCTATCTATCTTACTTGCAAAATTTTCTATATCTTCTTCATAATCAAAGGTTTTTCTAAGTCCTGTACTCGTTGTTTCTTCCTCTTCTACTTCACCTTCGGCAAGCATTTTCGACTCATCTTTGTTTGCATATTTCCAAAATTCGAATATGCTCTTCTTATGCTCATCTATCTCTTCTAAAAACTCTGTTGCATTCTTTAATTTTTTATCAATATTATCAACCTTATTTTGTAAAGCCTTTAAATCTAGTTTTGCATTTTTATTATCTTTTACATTATTATCCAGTTCTTTGCCAATCTTAATAATATCTTCTACAGTATAGCTTTTAGATTCTAATTCATCATCTTTAAAATGTTCTATATTTTCTTTATCTTGACTTAAAATATCCTTTAATCTTTCTTTACTTGCAGAATGCCCCGAAACTTCTTCGTCTTTCTTGCCTTTCTTTCCCTTAAAGAAATATTTTATTCTTCCCATAAATGTTTTCTTGCACTCTAAGAAAGTAACAATCTCTTTCTCTTTTCTAAGATATTCTAGGTTTTTCTGTTCTTCTTGCTTTTGTAAATCTTTAATATCTGCTTTTACTTCCTTAGTCTCAGTCTTAACTCTTTCGTTTTCTTTTATCTTGGAAATTGACTCTTTCTTCAAGAATTCTGGCAAAGTATCATATTCAATTTTTTCATCATTATAATAAAATTCTAAGCCACCATTTTCACCAATCTTTATTTGAAATTGATAATCTTTTCTTAAATCATATGCTAAAATGAATAATGCTTTGATTAATTTATAGCATTTTGAAGCTTCTTTTTTATCTTTGAGAATAATTCTATATTGGCTTGTCATTTTATCATATATAACAGTCTCTCCGACTATTTGTAGCTGAATATTTCCTTCTTCATCTTCTATTTCATATATAGAAGGCCAATTTTTAGTGAAAAACCACAAATAATTTTCTAAATCTTCTATCTCTGATTTTTTTAATATTACTTCCGAATATTCCTCATTACTGATAGGCACAAAAATAGTGTTATCCTTTTTACTCTTGCTCTTGCACGTTTCAATCTTTTTTTTCAATAAATAAAACATCGGCGAATTATCTGTTTCATTTGTAGAAGCAAGCATAAAATATTTATCCGCATAATCAGAATAGAATATTTGCCACTTAAAATTATTAGCAAATTTCACATCAAATGGAATCTCTTTCTGAAAAGCTTCTTGTTCCTTTTCTATTTCTTGAATATCTGACACCCTAGTCTGATTTATCATTTTTAAAAAGTATGCATACTTCTCAAGATTTTCGTTTGCCTCTGGCTTCATATATGTAAATAATGGACTGGCAAGTTTATACCTTTCCTCTAAATCATCTAGTCTGTCCTTTGGTGTAATTAATATTTCAATATCTTTTATTTTTACGTACTTATAAACTTTATATGTAGTTTCGTCGTAAACCTTTGGTACTCTATATTCAAGTGGCTCAAAATCCTTTAAAAATTCTGGAACTTCTCCTAGTTCAAAACCAATATAGTCTACTTTTTCTCTTAACATATTTAAGTTTTCTGTTGTACCTTTTACTACTTTCCTTGGCATATTTGCTCCTCCAAATTTTGCAAATTAAATTACTGAATTAGTATATCACAACTTTATTAATAATGCTATAAAAATTTATTGTATAATAAAAACTTACGCCAATTTTTCAAAAAAAGAATACAAACATATTTTTTTATATGTCCGTATTCTTTTTGATTATATTTCCTATTTTGCAAATGTTTTTATTTCTTCATCTATTTTTTCTACGAAGTTTTCTAGCTTCATTGCTCCAACGTCTCCGTCTTTTCTGTTACGAACTCCGACTTCTCCCGCTTCTTGTTCTTTATCTCCAACAACTAGCATGTATGGAACTTTTTGAAGTTGTGCTTCACGTATTTTGTATCCGATTTTTTCTGCTCTATCGTCTACTTCTACTCTTACTTCTTTATCTTGTAATGCCTCTTTTACTTTGTTTGCATATTCTAAGTGCTTGTCTGATATTGGAAGTACTTTTACTTGTACTGGTGCAAGCCATGTTGGGAATGCACCCTTTGTTTCTTCTATTAAAAATGCCATAAATCTATCTAGGGTTCCAAGTATTGCTCTGTGTATTACAACTGGTCTATGAGCTTTTCCATCTTCGCCAATGTATTCTAGTTCGAATCTTTGTGGTAATAAGAAATCTAATTGGCAAGTTGAAACTGTTACATCATGTCCTATTGCAGATTTTAATTGTACGTCTAGCTTTGGTCCATAGAATGCTGCTTCGCCCTCTGCCTCATAGAAATCTAATCCTAGTTCTGTTAGTATTTCACGAAGTTGACTTTCTGCTTTGTCCCACATTTCGTCGTCATCAAAGTATTTGTGTTTGTCATTTTTATCTCTTAATGATAATCTAAATTTGTAGTCTTTAAATCCAAAGTCTTTGTAAACATCTAGTATTAATTTTACAACTTTTCCAACTTCATCTTTTATTTGGTCTGGTCTTACGAATAAGTGAGCATCATTTTGGCACATTTCACGTACTCTTTCAATACCACAAACTGTTCCGCTGTCTTCATATCTGAAGTCGTGTGCTAATTCACCAATTCTAATTGGTAAGTCTTTGTATGAACGCATTTTGCTCTTGAATATTAGCATGTGATGTGGGCAGTTCATTGGTCTTAATACTAATTCTTCATTGTCCATTTTCATTACTGGGAACATATCTTCTTTGTAGTGGTCCCAGTGTCCTGATGTTTTGTATAATTCAACGTTTGCAAGTGATGGTGTGTATACGTGTTTGTAACCCATTCTTATTTCTTTGTCTTGAATGTATCTTTCAAGCAATCTTCTTACTGTTGCACCATTTGGCAAATACATTGGAAGTCCTGAACCTACTAATTTATGTGTCATGAATAATTCTAGGTCTTTTCCCAATTTTCTGTGGTCTCTTTGTTTTGCTTCTTCTAATTTTGCTAAATGTTCCTCAAGCATACTAGCCTTTGGGAATGATATAGCATAAATTCTTTGAAGCATCTTATTTTTTTCGTCTCCTCTCCAGTAAGCTCCTGAAGTTGATAATAGCTTAACACATTTTACTTTTCCAGTACTCATTAAATGAGGTCCTGCACATAAATCTGTGAATTCCCCTTGTCTATAAAATGATAAAACTTCGTCTTCTGGTAAGTCTTCTATTAATTCTACCTTATAATCTTCTCCTGCATCTTTCATTAATTTGATAGCTTCGTTTCTTGGAAGTTCAAATCTTTCTATTGGTAAATCTTCTTTTATAATTTTTTTCATTTCAGCTTCTATCTTCTCGAAATCAGCCTCTGAAAATCTGTATTCTGTGTCGAAATCATAGTAAAATCCACCATCTATAGCTGGTCCAATTGCAAGCTTAACATCTTTATATAATCTCTTAATAGCTTGTGCCATTATATGAGATGTTGTATGCCAATATGCTTTCTTTCCATCTTCATCATCAAATGTTAAAATTTCTACATTGCAGTCTTTGTTTAAATTGTATCTTAAATCAACAACTTTTCCGTCTACTCTTCCTGCAGTTGCAACTCTTGCTAAACCTTCGCTAATTTCTTTTGCAAGGTCTATTACAGAAATGCCTTCCTGTACTTCTCTTTTGCTTCCGTCTTTTAATGTAATTATCATAAAAAATCCTCCTTTTGCATCTGGAAAACAAAAACACTCCCAAATGCTTTTAACATTTAGGAGTGCATATATGCACGGTTCCATCCTAATTTTTTACTTAATTTACTAAGCAAGCTTTCGCCGGTTTCCTGTGAGGTAGTTTTTCAAATACGTTTGCTTAGAATTGCTTTCAGCCTACGACAATTCTTCTCTAAAAGTAACCTTTATTTTACTTTGTCTCATTGCTTATCTATTTACATATTCTTATAATAGTACTTTTTTTGTGTTATGTCAATACAAAATTGATTATTTTATAAATAACCAACTGCCATTTCTTACTAAAAAATATTTTTTACAGCTACATATTTCGACAGACTTTTGCAACTGTTATGTTTTATAATTATGTTATCTTCATAAAAAAGGAGGTGAAGATAATGAATAAGCAAAAACGTAAGAAAAATAGCACAAAAAAATTTATTAAATTTTTACATATCGTATTAATTTCGGTAAAGTCTCTATTTAAAATTCTTCAAGTGCTAAAATCTATCTTCGATTTATTTCAAGGGTAGAAAAGACCAGGTATGTCGCCACATACCTGGTTTTTTTGTAACCTTTGGTTACATATCTTCATTTAAAAATTTAGTGATAATGAATAAGCCATCTACATATTATTATACTATATTCTAATTTTTTTGCAATACTTTATTTAAAAATCTTCATATAATCGTTCGACAAATTTCTATTTTTTTGTTGGTTTTCCTAGTAGTCTAAACATGTTCTTCTTGTATTTTTCAACTCCTGGTTGGTTGAATGGGTTTACTCCAAGTATTGAGCCAGACATTGCGCATGCAAGTTCGAAGAAATATATTAATTGTCCTAAAGTCTCTGCATTTAATTCTTGCATAGTTATTAATATATTTGGTACTTCTCCATCAACGTGTGCTTCTATTGTTCCTTCCATTGCTTTTTTATTTACAAAATCTAATGATTTACCAACTAAGTAATTTAATCCATCCAAATCGTCTTCATCTAAGTTTATGTTTATATCTGAATTTGGCTTTTCTATTCTTATTACTGTCTCAAATAAGTTTCTTCTTCCCTCTTGTATGTATTGTCCTAAAGAGTGCAAATCTGTTGTAAAATCAACTCCTGTTGGAAATATTCCCTTTCCATCTTTTCCTTCACTCTCACCATAAAGTTGTTTCCACCACTCTGTTACGTAGTGCATTTTTGGCTCGTAATTTGCAAGTATTTCTATGTTTTTGTCATCATTGTATAAGATATTTCTTGCAACAGCATATTGATAACATTCATTGTATTTTAAGTTTGAGTCACAATATTTATCTTGTGCAAATCTTGCACCTTTCATTAATTTGTCTATATCAACACCGGCAACAGCTATTGGTAAAAGTCCTACTGGAGTAAGTACAGAATATCTGCCTCCTACATTGTCTGGAATAACAAATGTTTCATATTTTTCTTTTTCTGCTAATTGCTTTAATGCTCCTTTTTCTTTATCTGTTGTAACATATATTCTGCTTCTTGCTTCTTCCAAATCGTATTTTGCTTCTAACAATTCTCTAAAAACTCTAAATGCAATAGCTGGCTCTGTTGTAGTTCCAGATTTTGAAATCACATTTATAGAAAAATCTTTATTACTTATTAAATCTATTAGCTCGCTCATGTAATTAGGGCTTAAATTATTTCCAACATATATTATCTGAGGAGTCTTTCTTGTTTCTTTATCTTGCAAATTATAAAATGTATTTGTTAGAGCCTCTATTACTGCTCTAGCACCAAGATACGAACCACCAATTCCAATAACAAGTAGCACATCTGAATTTGCTTGAATTCTTTTTGCACATTCTTTTATTTTCTTAAATTCTTTTTTATTATATTTAGTAGGAAGTTCTAACCATCCTAAAAATTCATTTTCATCGTCTTTTTTCTCGTGTAATTCTGCATGAATCTCTTCTACCTCTTCACTATATTTCAAGATAGATTTTTCGGTTATGCCAACATTTTTTAAATCTAATTTTAGACCAACCATATATTTCACTCCTTTGTTTATTATATTTACAGTATTTATAATATATTAATTTTTCTTTTGTTTCAAGTATTTTAGTAATATTTTTGTAACAATTACATACATTTATTATAAGTAAATATTTATTTAATAATAATAACACACTCAGTAATTCCATTTTTATAAATAAGATGGCGCTCGCCTTTTGAGGGGTCGAAGAGCCCCGACCAAGAGCGACATATCGAAATTTATAAAAATTGAATTATTGGGGTGAGCTTCGAAAAAAGGAGAATACAATGGTAAACGTAGCCGTAATAAATATAAAAAGCTTAATAAAAATCTTACTTATTTTATTTGTAATAATATTTTTTATTTATTTTGTACAAGGCCTATCTATCAATTTAGATAAGTTTGCTTTTTCTCCTTTTATATTAAACCAAACAATTCCTGGTATTGCTACCACCAACGACTCAGATTTTTCTTCTATCGAGACATCATACATAGAATCAAAAAGTCCTCTACAGTTTTTACTTAATTCACAACTTCCAGTTATGTCGTCTATCAAAATTGCAACTCATGAAAGTGAAAATAATATTGCCGAAGAGCCTACCATTGTTGAAAATACTAATACCGATAATACTATTGAACATGCTAGTACGAATATAGAAACACAAGTAATTGATTCTGGTGTACCAAACAAATACACAAATGATTATCAAGGTGTTGAAATCAAAAATGGAACTAATTATACTTTAACTGATGATATTTTGAATTATGAAGGATTAGAAATTAATCAATCTGATGTAATGATTTTTCATACACATACTTGCGAAAGTTACACACCCACAGAAAATTTTGCATATGAAGAAAGTGGAACTTTTAGAACTACAGATTTAGATTATTCTGTAGTACGTGTTGGTAATTCTCTTACAGACCAGCTAACTTCATATGGTTTTAATGTTGTACATGACAAAACATATCATGATTATCCCGCATATTCTGGTTCATATGGCAGGTCTATGGCAACGGTCGAAAACTTGTTAATTTCACATCCAAATACAGATATAATTATAGACTTACATAGAGATGCAATCGCAGATACTTCTTATGCTCCTTCTATTAAAATTGGAGATGAAGTCGTATCTCAACTAATGTTTGTAATTGGTACAGACGGTGGTGGACTAGAACATCCTGACTGGCAAAAGAACTTGCAGTTTGCAGTAAAAGTTCAGAAAAAAGCAAACGAATTATATCCTGGATTATTCAGACCAATATTATTGCGAAATAGCAGATATAACCAGCAACTTGGAAAAGCAGCCTGCATAATAGAAGTAGGAGCTACTGGAAATACATTAGAGCAATCAATGGCTAGCATGAAATATTTAGCAAGAGTATTTTCATCAATTTTTGACTAATGTTATAATTTCTTTATAAAATGATTCCATTTTTGTATACTACTCTCCTTTATTACAAAATTAATACTGGCGATTTTATTTTAATAAAAATTATTATAATACATTAGCCTGTACTATGCCAAAATATAAATCAAAAAATAGCTAATAAATGTACATTTTAAACGTTCATTTATTAGCCTTTTTATTATTGCCAATTTAATATTGGATATCCATTATTTATATTCTTTGTGTCCTTTTTCCAGATTCCATTATGTTTGCTATTCAATTCATTTATAAATTCATCACTTTTTAAATATTCTTCTGTTTTTGATTCTCCTAATGTACTAATAGTTCTTCCATTTTCAGTACTTATTAATATGCAATTTTCCAAATAATAGCAAGCATTAATTTCCTTGCCTGTTCCATTCCAATTAGTTCCTATACTTCCACCTATCAAAATATCCTTATTTTCTTTGTCGGTTTCTTTTATTGTTCCAACATTATATACATTATCAATTTCATTTAAGTTATAGCCACAAACTCCACCAGCATAGGTTCTAAAACACCTTAAAGATGATTCTTCATTTTGGGTAATTTCAAAAGTTCCATTAAAATAACAATTCTTCATATTTCCTTTTGCTTCATTTACTCCAGCCACTCCTCCGCATCTTTGAGCAGGATTTGACTCTAATGAATTAAAAAATACACTTTTTATATTTGCTGAGCTATAGCAATTAGAAACTTCTCCGTTGTTTGCTCCAGTAATCCCTCCAACATTATTTTCGGTTCCGCTATATACATTCATATTTCCAGAAACATGGCAATTAGTTATCTTTCCTTCTTCCCCAAGTGTTCCAACCAAAATTCCTATTCCCATAAATTTATTAGATGCGATTTTTATATCATAATCACAATTTTCTATATACAAATCATGTATATTTCCCAAACAGTATGCAAACAAACCATAAGCATTATAGCCAGTATTATTTTGATTACAGTTCATCTTTAAATTAGATATAGTTTTGCCATTACCATCAAATTCCCCATTGAAAGAATAACTTTTTAACAAATTATCATCAGTATAATTTGTTATTCCAATAGGATTTATTCCATTTTCTTGTATATATTTTTTTATTTCTCCATTATATCCATATTTTTTATAATCTAAACTATTTGGATCAACATAAGCATTATTTGCATTAAAATCTATATCATGTCCTAGTTTTACTATTTTTCCTTCATAAGTATTTCCATTTGTTACATCATATTGCAAAAATATAAAATCTTCTACACTATTTATCACATAAGGATTTTCCTTTGTTCCACTTCCTTCAAGTTTTCCTGGGTTAGAATCTATAGAATTTATATTATTTTTAATTTCATTTTGTATAAGATTCATTGCAAATTCTTCATTTATGTATCCTTCTTGCGACTTTCTTTTAGCTTCTTTTGCCTTTATTATTATGCCATTATCTCCTAGTGTCAAATTTATACTAACACTTGCAAGTATTAATAAAATAATTATTGTAACAACCAAGGCAACTAATGTTATACCTTTTTCATTCTTTTGTTTCATAAAATCTCCTCTTTTTTCTCAATATATTTTGTGTGTAATAAAGTGGTTTTTATTATAACATATTATTTTTTTCAATGCAACAAACATTTATTAATATAACTTATTAGGCATTATTTAAGAAAAATCTATTTCGCTATAGCGAATTTTTGAATTAATTTATCTCTAAAATTTATTAAAATTATATTACTATTTAGACTTAAAAGCAATGAAAAACGTTCGACAAATTTCGTCTTTTGCCTCTTATTGTTGAAAACATGTCGTTTATCTTTCAAATAAAAGTGTCTAGAACTATTAAATTAAAATTTAATAATTCTAGACACTTTTTATAATATCTTAAAAAACATTTGCATTCTGTATTTTTTGAGAATTTACAGTAATAATTTGTGCAAGTAATTGTTGCAATAAAGAGCTTAATTCCTCTTGGCTATAATCATTTAATGCAACACTGTTTTCACCATTTAATTCTGTAACTGTTACATCTTTAAATGTTATTGCATTATTGTATTCTACATTAAATTGTACGTCATTTGCATCATATGATACATAAACTTTTTCAGTTGCTCCATTATCCGAAATACCATCTAATTCAAAGCCAATTTCAAGTGAGCAGTTCTCTTCTGAACTTGTTATAGTATATTTGCTTTTACTTGCAGATTTCTCTTTAGATATTGTATATTCTATATTGTTTGGAGTTGCAGTTGTTTCCTCTGTAAGCACATCTGCTGTATCAAAAGAACCTGTCTGTTTTATTGTAATATTCTTGCCTCGTTCTAATATTACAGAAAATCCTACATTATCTTCATCTGTATTCGCCTCAACATCAGCTTCCACACCATTTTCAGTACTTGTTAAAGTTATCTTAATAGATGTATTTGAAAAATCTTGTTCATTTAAATCATCAATTTCTTGGTCAATATTATCTTGATATGTTGATATATCATCACTCATGCCCAACATTTTAATAATTTCCGAGTCATTTTTAGCCTCATTTAAGCAGTATATCATAATATTTTTTAGGTTATCTTTTTCGATTGTTAATGTATATGAAGTATTATTATTTTTTGTAAAGTTTGACTCTGAAAGTTGTCCTGCCAATTTTCCTATATATTTTGTTACTAAGCTTTTGATATTTTGAACAGTTATTGATGACTTATCCAATTTTATATTGTTTGGCACTTTCATTTCTTCATCAATTCCTAATTTATTAGAAAGCTCATCTAGGTTTTCATTTTTTATTCCAACATATTTATTAGCAACTTCGTCAGAGCCAAGTGCAATCATCTGATTATTTTTTACAAGTTTAAATGCAAATTTTTCAGAATCCGAATAATTAATAGTTATTTCTTGTTCAAAATTATCATTATCTACATCTGTTGCGCCTTTAATTGTAAGATTTAAGTCTGTATTAACATCAGTATTACCTCCTGATTTTACTCTTAATACTCCAGTGTTTTCATAATTATTTGCTGATTTATTTGTGTAATACGTTTTTATGTTTTCATCATAAAAGAAATTATATAATTCCATATCTAACATGGTTCCATATTTAGAAAACATTTGTGAATTACTTTTTAATAAATCTGTTGCAAAATACACATAGGCAAAAGCACCTCCGCAAACTGCTAATATAATCAATAATACTATTATTACAATTAAAACCTTTTTATTTTTCATCTTTTTATTCTCCCTTTATCACTTTTTTAACGCTTTCTGCATTAAAATCTGTTAATTTTTCTTCTCCTGTTTCCATATTTTTTACTTTTACTGTATTGTTTGCAATTTCATCATCGCCAATTACTATTACATATGGAATTTCAAGCTTGTCTGCATATTTCATTTTTGCTTTTATTTTTTTATTATTTAAATATATTTCTGTATTTATACCTATATTTCTCAAATTTGTTGCTAATTCTATTGGAACTTTTTTATTTTCTGTCATTGGAACTATTAATATATCAGAAATTGATTTTTTATCTGCTTTAATTAAATTTAATTCATTTAATTTGTAGAATAATCTTGTTAAACCTATTGATACACCGACTCCTGGAAGCTTTTTATCTGTGTAATTTTCTGCTAAATTTTCGTATCTTCCACCAGAGCAAACACTTCCAATTTCTCTATAATCATTTAAGAATGTTTCATATACGGTTCCAGTATAGTAATCTAAACCTCTTGCTATTGTAAGATCAACTGTAAAGTTTTTATCTGGCACTCCAAATAGTCTAATATTTTCTACTACTTCTCTTAACTCATTTACACCTCTTGTAAATGTTTCATTTACCATATTATCCGCACTTACATCTGTGTTTTGAGCCTCGTTTTCCACAATATTTGCACTATATAAGTCCATTTTTTCAAGCTTTTCTATCTTTTCATCTGCACTTCCATCTATTTTTATAAAATCTACTATTGTATTTACTATTTTTTCATCTACTCCAAGCTCTGCTATTTCTTTTCTTACAGCTTGCTCTCCGATTTTGTCTATTTTATCGATTATTCTTAAGATTTCTACAGATTTATCTTTTTGGCCAATCCCTTCAAATAAACCATTTAAAATTTTTCTGTTATTTATTTTTATTGTAAAATTTTCAAATCCTAAAGTTCTAAAAGTTGAGTAAATTACAGCTGGAAGCTCTGCATCATTTATAATGTCTAAAGCTTCATCTCCAATTATATCTATATCACATTGATAAAACTCTCTATATCTTCCTTTTTGTGCTTTTTCTCCTCTATACACTTTACCTATTTGATATCTTCTAAATGGAAAACTTAAATTTCCATAATTTTTTGCTACATATTTTGCAAGTGGTACAGTTAAATCAAATCTTAAAGCTAAATCCGTATCACCTTTTTCAAATCTGTATATTTGCTTTTCTGTTTCTCCACCAGCTTTTGCAAGCAATACTTCAGCATATTCAATTATAGGCGTATCTATTGGCAAAAATCCAAATTTTTGATACGACTTTTCAATCTTCTGCTTCATATCATCAAATAAAATCTGCTCACTTGGCAAAAGTTCCATGAAACCCGGTAGAGTTCTTGGTTCTGTCTTTCCCATATTCTTTTCCTTTCTCGCCTCAAAACGGCAAAATTATAATTGGCTATTTATACCTTTATATCTCATACCAATTTTCATTTTTGCAAAACGAGGTCAAGCTCGCCCTTTGAGGAGTCCGAAGGAGCTCCGACCAAGAGCGCCGTACCGAAGTTTAAAAAAATTAAAATTGGTATGCAATAATTAGTTTTTAACATTCTTGTCTAGGTTTTAATTCCAAATAAATTGGCTTTTCTTCCTTTATTAATGTAGATTTTCCATGTCCTGGATATACTATTGTTTCGTCTGGTAATACAAGTAATTTTTTTGTAATCGAGTCTATTATTTTCACGAACGAACTTGTTGGTAAATCTGTTCTTCCCCAAGTTCCTCTAAACAATGTGTCTCCAGAAAATAGAAGTCCTTCCTTTTCGCAGTATAGAGAGCTTGAACCCATTGTGTGTCCTGGTGTATGTATTACTCTAAATTCTAGGCTTCCAACATGAATTAAATCTCCATCGTCGACCCTTGAATCTGGCTCTAATTCTATGTCTCCCATGTTGATGCAGGCGCTTAGATTTATGTTTTCGTCATCTAAGCCTTCTGCATCGTCTCTATGGATTAATATTTTGCCACCTTTTTTACTCTTTACCTCTGAAACGGCTCCAATGTGGTCTCCATGGCAATGTGTTAGATAAATGTATTTTACATTTGCCTCTAATATATCTAGCATTTCTACAATTTTATCTGCTTCTCCACCTGGATCTATAACCATCGTTTCTTTTGTTTCTTCGTCTTCTACTATGTAACAATTTGTTGCTTCTCCTAAAGTCGTTTGTACTTTTAATCTCTTTAAAATCATGTGTTGCTCCTATTTATTCCTTGGCTTCGTTTTATACGCAAGTCATATTTTTCATATATGTTTTATTTATTTCTTCTTACTTCATATACGCTGTCTATTTTTCTTATTGCTTTTAAAACACTGTTCAATTGTGCTATATTGCTTACTTCTAGCGTTAATTCCGTTAATACTATTCTTTCCTTAGATACTTTTGATGATACCGCCATTATAGGTGTTTTTTCTGCAGTTATTGTTGCAATTATGTCTGCAAGCAATCCATCTCTATCGTTTGAAAATACTACAACATCAACATTATAGCTCGATGGTTTGTCTGTGTACCATGAAACATCTATCATTCTGTTTTCTTCAGATACCAAGTCTTTTACGTTCTTGCAGTCTTTTCTATGTACAGATACGCCTCTTCCTTTTGTAATATAACCAACAATTTCGTCCCCTGGTACTGGGTTACAACATTTTGATAGTTTTACTAGACAGTTGTCTATTCCTTTTACAATTACACCACTTGTTGATGGTTTGTTGTTTGTCTTTTCCTTTGTAAGTTCTTCTATTTTTTCTTCTAGATTTTCTTCTTTATGAACTTTTCTGTATTCTTCAAGTACTCTTGAAACTATTTTATTTGCTGTAATTGTTCCGAATCCAACACTTGCAAACATGTCATCTGCACTATTATATTTGTATCTTTCAAGTGCAGCTTCAACAAACTCTGGTCTGAATAATTCTGGGTAGCTCATTCCAATTTTCTTTACTTCTTTTTCTAAAGAGTCTTTTCCTCTTGCAATGTTTTCTACTCTTTCATTTTTCTTGAACCATTGTTGAATTCTAGTCTTTGCTGTACTACTCTTTATAAATTTAAGCCAATCTCTACTTGGTCCTTTAGATTTATCTGATGTAATAATCTCTACAATATCACCATTTTTTAATTTTGTTACAATAGGCATCATCTTGCTGTTTATCTTACAGCCAGTCATATGGTTTCCTATTTCTTCGTGAATACTGTAAGCAAAATCTATTGGTGTGGCTCCTCTTGGTAATACTTGAATTTTTCCCTTTGGAGTAAACACATAAACCTCATCTTCAAATAACTCTGTTTTTAATGTATTTAAGAACTCTTGAGGGTCTTGCATGTCTTTTTGCCATTCAAGTGTTTCTCTTAGCCAAGATAATTTATCTTGATTTACTACTACATTTGCCTTTTTGCCTCCCATGAAGCTTGCCTCTTTGTAGGCCCAGTGTGCGGCAATACCATATTCGGCTATTCTATGCATATCCCAAGTACGAATCTGTACCTCGAATGGAGTTCCTTTTGGTCCTATCAAGGTTGTGTGTAAAGATTGATACATGTTAGGTTTTGGAACCGAGATATAATCCTTAAATCTTCCTGGCATTGGGTTATAAAGCTCATGTACAACACCAAGTGCCGCATAACAATCCTTTACAGAATTTACAATAATTCTTAATGCGAATAAATCATAAATCTGGTCCAGAGTCTTATTGTCTCTCTGCATTTTTCTAAAAATACTATATAAATGCTTTGCTCTACCAGTTATTTCAGCTTCTATTTTTTGTTTTTTTAATTGAACTCTTATTTCGTCCATAATCTGGTCGATAAATTTCAGTCTTTCTTCTCTCTTCTTGTCTATTCCTTCAACAAGCTCTCTATATTCCTCTGGGTATAGGTATTTAAAAGATAAATCCTCTAGTTCCCATTTTAAAGAATACATACCAAGTCTATTTGCAAGTGGAGCATACAAGTCCATTGTCTCCCTTGCATTTGCAATTTGACGGTCTCTGGCCAAATATTTTAATGTTCTCATGTTATGAAGTCTATCGGCTAATTTAATAAGAATTACTCTTATGTCTTTTCCCATTGCCAAGAACATTTTTCTATAATTTTCAACTTGTTGCTCTTGTTCACTCGTATAATTTAATTTTCCAAGCTTTGTAACACCATCAACCATTTCTGCAATCTCTGGTGAAAATTCCTTAGACAAATCTTGCAAAGTTACATCTGTATCTTCAATTACATCATGTAAAAGAGCAGCACAAATAGTGCTCTCATCGAGTCCAAGTGTAGACAATATATATGCAACTTGAACCGGATGGATTATGTATGGTTCTCCAGACCTTCTTAATTGGTCTCCATGTTTAGACTTTGCAAAATCATATGCTCTTCTTATTAATTTTAAATCTGCTCTTCTATTAGATTTTTTTGCATTTTCTAATACTTCTTCTATGGTGTGATTTACGTTTTCCGACATACTACCATCTCCCTTTACCTCTAAAAGACTTTAGCTTATGCTATGTCTCATGTCTTTTAGATTAATTTGTATATTTTCCATTCCCTTATAACTATTTATCTCTAAGTTTCCTACAACATCTACTTTTGAACCTATAGCATATTCAGAAGATATATTTCCTAAATTAAATCCTATTGTGTCTATGTATTTATTTTCGTCTTGAAGCATTGCTTTCAAGTGCTTTCCTTCCGAAAGTGTTCTGATTGATGTTATTTTTAAATTGCTAATCTGGAACAATGGCATCTTGTTTCCTTCCCCAAATGGCTCTAGCAATTCTAAGTCTTTTATATCTTTTATGCTGATATCCTGTAATTGTACTTTTTCATCTATTTTAATTACTGGAACAATAGATGAAATATTAGATTTTTCAGCATATTCTTCAAATTCTTGTTTAAATTTTTTAAAATTATCTTTTTCTATTGTGATTCCAATTGCCATGCTGTGTCCACCAAATTGTTTGATGTACGTACTGCATTTTTCTAATGCCTCATGCAAGTCAAACCCAGGAATACTTCTTCCAGAACCACGAGCTAAATCGTCTTCGTAGCAAAGTAACACACTTGGCTTAAAATACATTTCTGTAATTTTTGATGAAACAATTCCAATAACGCCATGGTGCCAGTTTTCTCCACCTAATACTATACATGGAAGTTTCTGTTGTTCTGGGTCTTCCATCATCTTTTGGGCTTCATTAAAAATTCTCTTTTCAATTTCTTGGCGCTCTTGGTTATACTCATTTAAATTATGTGTTATTCTCTCTGCCTCTTCTTTACTATCTGTTAAAAATAGCTCTAAAGCCTCTTTCTCATGCCCCATTCTTCCACACGCATTTATTCTTGGAGCAACTCCAAAAGATATTGCCATAGAATCTATTTTTTTATAACCAATACTATCTAATAATACTTTTAAACCAATATTTCGTGTCTGTCTAACTAGTTTCAATCCTAATTTTGATATAGTTCTATTTTCGTCTACAAGTGGAACAATATCAGAAATTGTTCCAACACATACTAAGTCTAAGTATTTTAAATATTCCTCTTCTCTTACTCCCAGCCTCATCGAAATAGCCTGAGTTAATTTAAACGCAACTCCTACACCAGCTAACCCATTAAATGGGTATTTGTTGTCTTTTCTCTTACAATCAACCACTGCAACCGCATCTGGCAATGTTTCGGTTGGTTCGTGGTGGTCAGTCACAACAGTATCTATTCCAAATGACTTTGCAAGTTCAATCTCTTTGTTTCCAGTAATTCCACAATCAACAGTTATAATTAATGTATGTTTAGTATCTGCAATTTCTCTTATTGCATTTTCATTTAATCCATACCCCTCATGCAATCTATTTGGAATATACACATCTGTTTCAAGTCCTCTCTCAGCTAAAAATCTCTTTAGAACAGTGCTACTCGTAATTCCATCAACATCATAATCTCCATAAATTGCAACCTTCTCGTGAGTCTCAATCGCCTTAACGACTCTATCTACCGCCTTCTCCATGTCTGGCATCATGAACGGATCATGAAAATCTGTCCTTCTTGGATGCAAAAAAACTTCTATTTCATCACTGTTTGTTAATCCCTTATTTGCAATAATATTTGCAACCAATTTACTTACGTTAAATTCTTCTGATATCTTGTTAATCAGTGCATCATTTGCTTCGTTTAATTCCCATTTTTTATTCAAATTTTTCTCCTTATCTTTTTAACATAATATTGACAATATTTTATAACATATGGGGTAAAAATACAAGCATTTGAGGTAAAAATCATTTGGTAAATGTGAAATATCATATCTTTTGGCGGTCTGTAAATTGTATCAAGTAATGTTTTAGATTTAAGAATAGAGCAGTCATTGAATTACATTGTTTAGGCTTGTATACCTGTTGTAAATGGCAAAATAGTATGTCTTTACATCTACACCTGTGAATATACATACTTTTTTATTTTTTTAATTTGCTGAGTATACCAAAACAACAGGAGGCGAAAATTTCGCCTCCTGCCACTTGCTATGGAGTATTATTAGATTTACAATCACCTATCCTTTATATTTCGTTTGGTTATAACTTCTCTCTAATTTTACATTAAAGAATTTCGAGTGCCTCCTGTGCCAGCTTGCCTCTCACAGATTTCTTGCTGTTGAGAGTAATCTGGAAGGTATGCGGATTGCCCTTCATCTTCTCGCTCAAATAGACCAAACCATTATAGCGAGAGTTGAGTTCAGGATTGTTAACCTGGTCAGGGTCTCCCAAGAAGATAAACTTCGAACCTTCGGCCGAACGAGTAACAATATCCTTTATGTCGCACGGTTTCACATTCTGCGTCTCATCAATAATAAACACAGTATGAGTAATTGTGCGACCACGCAGGAAACCAATCGGCTGAATCTCAATGTCTCCTCTTTCAAAGAATTCCTGAGCCTTCTTCTTCAGCTGAGCATTGGTAAAATCCGGGAACTTCGGACGAAGAATCTCCTTCAGATTATCCAAGATACCTCCAAGATACGGACCGACCTTGTCGTCAATTTCACCAGGCAAGAAGCCAATTTCCTCATTGCCAACAGTAACAGTCGGAGTAGCAACAATAATCTGCTTATAAGACACTCTGTTTTTGTCTCCCTTCTTTTCAAGGGAACTCAGAGCCATCGCCAAAGAGCAGTAAGTTTTGCCAGTACCGGCAACACCCTTCACAACTACCAAAGGTGCAATATCAGGAGGTGTTAGCAGCGATTCCCAGAACATGTCCTGCTCATTATTGAGCGACTTATGCATAACATTTTTGTAATACTGCAAACGAATAATCCTGCCATTGGTATAACGACCAATAAGACCGGAATGCTCTCCGTTTATCACAACAAACTGGTTTTCCACCCACTCGTAATTCTCGTACTGCTGAACCTCCTCAACAGGAACACCATTTTCATCAGTGAACAGTCTGTCCAATGCTTCGCCCTGAATAAAGATTTCAGCTTTTCCGGTGTACTGGTCACAGGGCTTTGGGAAGATTTCATCCTTAAACAGCTCTGTGGTAATGCCCAGCTGATTGCCCTTCAACCGAATGTTCGGGTTTTTGGAAATCAGAATAACTTTCTCATTCTTTGCCATCAGGTCTTTGCAAACCTGATAAACTCTGTGGTCAAGCCGAGAAAAGTCCGCAAGGTTTGCAATCTCCGCAGAAATAGGACCGTTATCCACAACTCGCAGACGGCTACCGTTACTCTGTTCAAAACCTTTTTCAGAAAGCAAATCCTTCTGCGGGATGTTGTCAATGTACTCAATCAGCTGGCTTGCCAAACTTTTCTTTTCAGGCACACCATTGTACCGATAAAGATTCTGCAAAATCGCCATAGGGATAACAATAGTATTGTCATCACCAAACCTCAAAGTAGGATTTTTTGAGGCCAACAACGACTCAGTCCTCAAGACAAATACTTTTTTCATTTGTATTATACTCCTTTGCAAATTGTGTTCTGAATATAGTGTACTTCAGAACTTTGTGTGTATTCGAACTTCTTACATTATATCACGCAAAGACCCATTTTTCAACAATTTACATAATATTTTTAATTTGTTTTTTACGAATCACACCCACTTTATTTGCAATAAGTGTAGTTTGCACTATTTATAATAAATTTATTTTTATAACATTTGCAACTCAGTTCAAACTGTAAATAGTAACATTTGTTTATATATTAACAACTAAGGCTCCCATACTGGGAGCCTTAGCATTTTTACGAATTATTTTATTCAAACTTGGTAGACATGCTCTTTACAAGTCCATCATGATTCACACGGAAGAAATAGCCACATCCTAAAATACCAACTCTATCTGTATCTACTTCATTGATAATCCTTTCTGCAAAAATTTGCTTTGTATCCGCCTCGCCGTGGTTTACAAGTACAAGCTCAAGGTGTTTGAACTTCTTGAGAAAGTCAATCATCTCGTCAGCTTTTGCATGTGCAGAGTATTCAGTAGTATATTCCACCTGTGCCCTTTTCTTTACAAGAGTTCCTCCAATTTGCACAGGAGTTCCTACCTCAGCTTCTTTAAGCCTTGCTCCCAGAGTACCTTCTGTAGTATAACCAGTAAAGTGGATTAAGGCATTTTCCCGGGTTAAATACTCCGGAATATACTCCTGTGCAGGTCCATATGAGCCCATACCGGAAGAAGTCAAAATAATTTTTGCTTCCTCACTTTCCAGTATTTCCGCCCTACTTGTTCTATCGACAAAAGTTAAGTTTTCCGGCAAGAAATTCCACATTTCTTCCTTAATATCCAGCCCATCTTTAATATACATGTTCGTATATCTAATTGTAAGCTTTCCATCAAGAAAAATAGGAACTTTAACACTCAGCTGACAATTTTCTTGCATGCATTTAATCTCATACAAGATTTCTTGCGCTCGTCCAAGAGAAAATACAGGTGCAACCACAGTGCCTCCTTTATTGATGCTTTTAAGCACGTTTTCGGCAAAGCACTTAGTAATCTCGCTGGATTCCATATTTCCATATGTTGACTCTTGAATAACTGTTAATGGCAACTCCACAACCCATTTGGGCAGCTCAGGAACATCAAAAAACATATTCTTGTTATTATAGTCTCCCGAAAAAAACAAGTTAATGTCTTCATCCCCATCACTTGCAATTTGCACCAAAATGCTTGTAGCTCCCATAAGATGACCATTCCTAAAAAAGGTCGCCTTAATATTAGGACAAATTTGAATGGTTTCCTCGTAATTGCAACCATGGACAAGCTTAATTGTTTGAGTTACATCTCCTTCGTTATACAAACTCGGATGGTTCTGCCGTTTTGCAACATCTTTCAGAACTCGGTAGCTGTCCTCCAATGCCAACGGCAAAAGTTTTGCGGTGGTTTTACTCATATAAATTTCCTTATCATACCCCTTATTTACCAAAAAAGGTAAACGACCAGTATGATCTACATGATTATGAGTAACCAGGCAAAAATCAATATTAGCAGGATTAAAAGGCAAAACTTCATTATTCTTGCTGTACTGCCTTTCCTGGAAAAGACCACAGTCAACAACAAATTTGACTGTGCTGTTGTCTGGCTGCTTTACGATAACCAAATTACATGAGCCAGTTACCTCTGGATGCACAGCCATTATGTCTACATAGAATCTCCGTTCTTTTGAAATCATAAAATAATCCTCCATTTCATGATAAAGTTATTAAACTCTAAAATGTTTTTTCAAACATTTTTCATTTTCATTCTACTACATCATATAGCCATAGTCAATAAAAATCGCCCACAAAATAGACAGCCTTTAGTAGCAGATTTTTTAAGATTTACAAAAACAATTTTAAATTTTGAAAAATAAGGTCAAGCTCGCCTTTTGAGGAGCCCAAAGGATCCTACCAAGAGCGCCGTACCGAAATTTTTTAAAATTAAATTGTTCTTGCAAAGGAAAAATCGCCCAAAAAGGTGCGTCCCCTTTGGGCGATTTTTGTTATTAGTCTTCACTTTCTTCTGCTGCTCTTGGTTTCATTAATGGGTATAGAACTACATCTCTTATGTTATCACTGTTTGTTAAGAATTGTAAGAATCTATCTATTCCAAGTCCCCAACCAGAAATTGGTGGCATACCATATTGCATAGCTCTTATATATTCTGTATCTATACTCATAGCTTCTTCGTCACCATTAGCCTTTAATTCAGCTTGCTCTATAAATCTTCTTTCTTGTTCGTCACAGTCTACAAGCTCTGAATATCCGTTTATTATTTCTTGTCCATTTACTACTAATTGGAATCTGTCTGTCAATTTTGGATTTTCATCATTGCTTCTAGCAAGTGGAGATAAATCTATTGGGTGTTCAATTAGATATGTTGGATTTATTATGTTTGGTCTGCTTACTTTTTTGTATAATGTATCTATTAAATTTCCTCTTCCTAATTGTTCTAAGTTGTCTGCCTCTAGTTTTATTCCTTTTGCTTTTATTTCTGCAAGTAAGCTTTCTGCTGTTTCGAATTTGTCAATATCTATTCCACAGTCTTTAAGTATTAAATCTCTGAATGATACTACTTGCCATTCTCCACCAAAGTCAATTTCTTGTTCTCCAATTTTGATGTTTAAGTTTCCATCAAATAATTTTGATAATATGTATATAATCATTTCTCTTAAGAATTTCATATTATCTCTGTAGCACCAATAAGCGCTGTATCCTTCGACCATTGTGAAGTCTTGTAAATGGTTTGCATCCATTCCTTCATTTCTGAAGTCTCTTGCAATTTCATACACATTTGAAAATCCACCAATTATAAGTTTTTTCAATGTTAATTCTGGAGATATTCTTAAATATACGTCCATGTCTAATGCATTGTGGTGTGTTATGAATGGTTTTGCTGTTGCTCCAGAAGCTGTATTTTGAAGAACTGGTGTATCTACCTCTAAAAATTCATGTGTATCTAAGAACTCTCTCATTAATCTGATAAACTTTGTTCTTAATACAAATCTCTTTTTAGCATCATCGTTCATGATTAAATCAAGATGTCTCTCTCTATATACTGCATCTTGGTCTGTTAAACCATGGAATTTTTCTGGAAGTGGACGAATTGCCTTTCCCAAGAATGTATATTCATAAACTTGAAGTGATTTTTCTCCTGCTTGAGTTGTAAATATCTCTCCTTTTACTCCAATGAAGTCACCTATATCAACTGTTTCGTGTAAGAATTTATATACATCTTCTCCCAAATCTTCTTTTTTAATAACTAATTGAAGATGTCCTTCTAAATCTCTTAAATCTAAGAAGCTTATCTTTCCTAATTTTCTCTTAGACATTACTCTTCCAGCAATCGAAACATCTTTTGTTCCATCTGGTAATTCTCTTGCTTCTTTAATTTGATGTGTTCTTTCATATCTCTCTGGATGTACGTTTACACCATTATCTATTAGCTTTTGCATTTTATCTCTACGTACTTGCATTAATTCTTTTATGTCTGCCATATTTAACAACCCTTTCTAAAAAGCAAAGTTCTTATATTTACAAAACTTTGCATTTTCTCTTTAAAATTATGTAACCATTATATTACAAAAAGCCTTGTGCGTCAAGGCTTTTCTTTTGGTCTAATTATTTTGTTATCCATTTTACTAAATCCAAGTTTGCTGGGTCTAATAACATTTCATTTTTAGGCATTACTCTAAATGTATAACCATAGTTTCCGCCAGTTGTAAGTTCAACTGTTGCTTCATACTCATATTCTTTCTTTTCATCGTCACTGCCTATTAAATTCATAGGTATTATTTGAATTTTATCAACTATACCATTTTCCATTATTTGCCCATAGTACACTTGTGCTTCTATGGAGTTTTTATCAATGTTTGGTAGATATACTTTACATCTAACTGTAATGTTGTTTCCAGCATCTACTGTAATATTATCTAAGTTACCCTTTTCTTGTTTTATTGTTATATCATTCCAGTTCGAATATAAATTGTTTTTCCAACTATTAAATTCTGCAACTGATGATAAATCTGTGTAATATTTGTTGTACAAATTGCAAAGCGGCATGTAAAATTTATTTGTATAATCTATAAGCATTCTAGCTGTGCTGTATCTTCCAGCATTAGACATTATAGATTGTTTCATTATTTCCATCCATCTCTTTGATATTCCGTTTTCATCTTTATCGAAGAATGTTGGAATTATTTTATTTTCTAATGTTTGGTAAATGCTCTCACTATCAGCATTATCTTGTTCTTCATAAGAAGAATATTCGGCATTGGTTCCTATTGTCCAACCATTTTTCTGGTTGTATCCTTCTGCCCACCAGCCATCAAGCACGCTAAAGTTTATAACGCCATTTACAGCTGCCTTTTGTCCAGATGTACCAGATGCTTCCATTGGTCTCCTTGGATTATTTAGCCATACATCAACACCACTTACTAAATATTTAGATATACCTATATTGTAGTTTTCAAGTAAGAAAATCTTACCTTTAAATTGAGGCTTCATAGATAATTCGTGAATATATCTTATTAAATCTTTTCCTCCATTATCTGATGGATGTGCCTTTCCTGCAAATATTATTTGAACTGGTTTTCCAGCCTCGTTTAGTATTTGTGTTATTCTCTCTAAGTCTTTAAATATTAAAGTAGCTCTCTTATATGTAGCAAATCTTCTAGAGAATCCTATTGTTAAAGCATTTGGATCTAATTTTGATGTGATATCATTTATATCACTATAACGATATCCTTCTCTTTTTAATCTATTTGTTATATTTTCCTTTACCAATTTTAAAAGCTTAACTTTTCTTTCCATATGAGCATTCCATAATTCCTGGTCGGGAATATCTGCAATCTTCTGCCAGGTTGCATCATTCTTAATATCATCTTGCCAATATGGTTTTAAATATTCATTAAATAATCTCTTTAAATTTGGTGCTAGCCATGTGCAAGTGTGAATTCCGTTTGTTACATAATCTATTGGAGCTTCATTTGGGGCTATGTTAGGCCATACCTCTCCAAATAATTCTCTCGAAACCGCACCATGTAATTTACTTACTCCATTCTTCTTTCCAGAGAATTTTAAAGCAAGAATTCCCATGTTAAATCCAGTATTAGATAAATCTGCGTTTGGTTTCATTCCTAATCTAAAAAATTCTTCTTTAGTAATAGAAAATCTATTCCAATAATCTTTAAAATAAGTTTCAACTAAAGATAGTGGGAATATATCATTTCCTGCTGGAACCGGAGTATGAGTTGTAAATACTGTTTTTGCAGCAACAATCTCCTCTGCCATATCGAAACTTACTTGTTTCTCTTTAATAATATTCTTCATTAATTCTAATATTAAGAAAGCAGAATGTCCTTCATTCATATGATATACAGTAGGATTTAATCCTAAAGTTTTTAGAAGACTTGTTCCAGCCATTCCAAGAACAATTTCTTGTTGGATTCTCATTTCTTGGTTTCCACCATATAAATGAGCTGTTATACCTCTATATTCAGGAATGTTTGCATCTATGTCAGAATCCATCAAATACAATTTAACTCTTCCAACATTAACTTGCCAAACCTTTAGATAAACTCTTTTTTTAGGCATATTTACATATACCAATAAATCTTTGCCTTCTACATCTTTTACAGGATATATTGGTAGAGTATCTATATCATTTTCTCTATCTTCTTCATATTGTTGTCCATAACCATTTATAATTTGATGGAAAAATCCTTTTTTATATAATAATCCAACAGCCACAAGTGGTATACCTAAATCACTTGCTGACTTTAAATGGTCTCCTGACAAAATTCCAAGTCCACCAGAATATATTGGTAAAATTTGGTCTAATCCATATTCTGCTGAAAAATATGCAATCAAATCATTCTTATTATCTGGATAATTTTTCTTAAACCATGTTGATTTACTATTCATGTAGTCATAAAAATCATTTGCAATTTTATCATATTCCTTCAAAAATTCTGGATTTTCAGCTACACTTTCCAATCTCTCCTGTGAAACAAGTTTTAAAAACTTAACAGGATTCTTTCCAACAGTCTCCCATAAATCACCATCAATTATCTTAAATAATTTTAAGAAATCTGTATTCCAAGCCCACCATAGGTTACCAGCAATTTCAGACAATTTATTAATTCTTTCTGGTAGTTGTGGAGTTACTGTTATTTTATTAAATACGTACATTAAATTTCCTCCTTCGTAACTTATCAAATTCATCTCATCGTTTAATATCATCATTCTATATTATGTATTAACAAACAGAAATTGTCAAACCTTTTTGACAATTTTTTTAAATTTAACGAAAAAATTTTTTCTTAATTTTTAGACTCTAAATTAGTTCTAATTATATTTACTAAACTTTATTTTTTAAAGTCACTTTAAATTCATATTCTATATGTTATAATATATTTAGTAAAATTAACATTGCAGAAAATATTTACAAAATTATTTAATAAAGATTTTTTCAATAATACTATTTAATATAATTTGAAAGGGATGAATTTTATATGAAATTTATAAGAAGACTTTTATTATTTTTATTAATCATAATTATCATTGTGTTCAGTGTATTCTATATGAATGGAAAAAAGTTGTATGACTCAAAACTATCGTCAATAAGTCTTGAAGATAAAATTTCATCTATAAAATCAGATGAAAGCTTCGTATCTTTAAAAGATTTACCAGACTATTACAAAAATGCAGTAATTGCAGTTGAAGACCACAGGTATTACAATCATGGAGCAATCGATCCAATTGCTCTAGCTCGTGCAATAGTCAGTAACATAAAACAGAAGGAATTTAAAGAAGGTGGTAGCACAATTACTCAGCAAACAGCAAAAAACTTATACTTCATATCTGAAGATGATGTTGTAAGCCGTAAAGTTGCTGAAGGAATTCTAAGTTTCAAGCTCGAAAAAGATTACTCGAAAGACGACATCTTAGAACTATATGTAAACACAATATACTTTGGGAACGGATATTATGGGATAAAAGAAGCCTGCGAAGGCTACCTAAAAAAAGAGCCAAAAGATATGACTCTTTATGATGCCACAATGCTTGCCGGAATTCCAAATGCACCAAGTGTGTATGCGCCAACAGTAAATTTTAATTTAACTCAGAGCAGACAGCGTAAGGTTGTTTCATCAATGCTAGAATATAAATATTTATCTCAAGAGCAAGCAGATAAATTAAATAAAGAAATTACAAATGCCAAATGGTAATGTACAAACTGGTACAAATTAGTAACTGAGAGCAAACTGTACAATTCATTACAAAATGTCATAAATCATAATGACAGCTGTATATGAAGAAAGAATTATGCAATCTGTTACAAAAACATGTTAAAGCATAATGCAAACTATAGGCAGAAAAATTTGTATGATTTTCAAAAGACGAATTCTTAATTTTAAAATAAGAGTTCGCCTTTTATCTATTTTTTTATCAAATCCTCTAAAGTTTTACTATCAACATAATTTTCAATTGCATTATCTAGCCCTTGCCAGAAAGAATATGTTAAACAACTATCTTGCTTATGGCATCCTTCCTGAACACATGTTGTTGGAGCTAAATCCCCTTCAGCAGTTCTCAAAATATCCCCAACTTTATATTCATCTGGTTTTCTAGCAAGCTTGTATCCTCCGGCATTTCCTCTAGAACTTTTCACATAACCTGCCTTATTCAATATTGCAATTATTCTTTCTAAATATTTTATTGAAACCTCTTGTCTTTTTGCAATATCTTTTAATGATATATATTCTTCTGGATTATTCATGGCCAAATCCAGCATTATTGCTAATGCATATCTGCCTTTTGTTGAAATTTTCATTATATTTTTCTATATGATACTAAAGTTAGTACCATACACTCCTTTCCAGTTTTTATATTAATTACAAACGGGGGATATGTTTTATATACTTCCCCCGTCATATTTTGTCAAATTGTATTTACTCCTCTTCTTTGCTTGCACTGTTTTCTTTGAATTTTGCATAACTTTCCTCAATTTTCCACAGCAACCAGTCATGCACCTCCACAGGAGTCTTGCTTTCAGTATTTAACAGCACCTTATCAATTTCCACGCTTTTTAAAAAGTTGCCCATGATTTCTCTGTTGAACTCCTCAATAAACTTTCTGTTTACAACGTGACCTTCTCCGCCTCGTCTTCTAATGCTTTCTTCGGTCGGAATAGTAAGTGCTACAATGAAATCAGTCTTAACTCCAATAGCTTCAAAGAAATTTTCAACACATTTGCTTTTTTCTTCGGAAAATTCACCACGTTTAGCATACAAATAGTTCCACGCGAGAGAATCCACAATGCCACGGTCTACCAAAACGATATCTCTGTCATTATTAATTTCTTCATAAAGTTTCTGTGCTGTCTTCAAGGTCATCCAGATGTTACCTTTGGAACTACCTGTTTTAAACATATCAGGTACAATCTCCGCCGATTCTCTAACTAGCCCAACTTTATATCCTTTTTCCTCCAAGCTTCTTCTCAGCATTTTCACGCTGGTAGTCTTACCAGCTTCAGGTGTACCTAAAAATTCGACAATGAACGGCCGCATAGTTATGCAACTCCTTCCTCATTACAAATGAATTACATACTCTGTATGTAGTCTATCATCTTTTTTTTAAAAAGTAAATAGCATATGCTTATCATTCTTACATTTGCATTATACTTCTTTTCAATTTTTAGTTATTAATATATGTATCAAAAAATAATTTCAGTAATTTTAGGTTTTTTCAAAAAATGTATTGACATCTATTCAAAAATATTGTATACTTCTAAGTGCGTTAAGAAATGCACCCTTAGCTCAGTTGGTCAGAGCAACCGGCTCATAACCGGTCGGTCCAAGGTTCGAATCCTTGAGGGTGCACCATTTATTATTTTTTAAATGGCTAAATGGGCAGATGGCCGAGTGGCTAAAGGCGGCAGACTGTAAATCTGTTCTCGTAAGGGTACGATGGTTCGAATCCATCTCTGCCCACCAAGAATTAAGTAGTATTCTGAAAAGAATATTACTTTTTTTGTTTCTCATAAAAAAATGGATTCGAAAAGGAGGATCAGAAAAGCGTCCTGTGGACGGTTTTCCCGACGCAGCTTGACGAATCCATCTCTGCCCATCAGCGACGTATCTGTTCAAACTAATAGAACAGATGGATACAAAAATCAATCAGAAAATAAAATCTGGTTGATTTTTTTGTTGTCTAAAAACAATATAAAAATCATCCAAATGAAAGGATGGTACATAAATTGAAAATACTTAAACAAGAACTACAATTTGAAGAATGTCTAAAACAGAGACTTGAATTTATATGTAAATTTGCTAAAGTTACCCCTACTTTTATAAATGCTAGCATTAGGAAATTAGAAAAACTAATCTTACATATATTGAGCCACATAAAGTGATTATTAAAAGTATTACTTTTTTAGTTTTCAATTATTCAAATGATGTGTATATTTCAAACATAGCTAAAAAGATAAAATTATCAGAGTTAGAAGAATATTTGAAAAATTTATATTATATTACAATTATATTGTATTTTGTTAAACGGATTTAAGAGATGTCAAAAGTACTCGTATTGTACTTTGATGTCTCTTTTTTGTTAGATTGGAGGTTTGAAAATTGAAAGATGAAAAGAAAAAATGTGGCTTATATATGAGAGTATCAACAGAAGACCAGGCAAGAGAAGGTTTTAGTCTTCCAGAACAAAAAGAAAGATTAGAATCTTTTTGTAAATTTAAAGGTTATGAAATAATAGATTATTATCAAGATGCTGGAATTAGTGCTAAGACTGGTAATCATAGACCAGAGTTTGAGAGATTAAAAGATAATATAAAAGCTAAAAGAATAAATACTATTGTTGCTTTAAAGTTGGATAGAATAACAAGAAGTATTTATGATTGGGAAAATTTAATGACATTTCTAGATGAAAACGATGCTTATTTGGATTGTGTAAATGATGAAATAAATACAACTAGTGCAAATGGTAAAATAATTTCAAAGTTATTAATGAGTGTTAGTCAAAATGAAATTGAAAGAACAAGTGAAAAAACTAAAGTAGGACTAGCTGGTGCAATTAAATGTGGTCATATTCCACATATTGCCCCATTAGGATATAAACACGAAGATAAAAAACTAGTAATATACTATGCTACAAAAGATGTTATATTTAGAATATTTGATTTATATTATAATGGTTATTCTTATCAAAAAATAAGTAATCTATTCAATGAAGAAAAAGTATTAGGAAAAGATAATTGGAGAGATTCTACAATACAAACCATTCTTAAAAATGAAATATACAAAGGTGATTTTATTCACGGAAAAAGGACAAAAAATTCAACATATTATGAAGATGTTGTTGAACCTATTATTTCAAAAGAGATGTGGGCTGATTTCCAAGTTCAAAAAAAGAAAAATTCAAGGAGTTATCAAAGAACACTCACCTATTTGTATTTACAAAAACTAAAATGTCCTAAATGCAATCGTATTTTAGGTGGTAAAGCTACTACAAAGAAAAATGGGAAAACATACTTCTACTATTATTGCAATGATTGTAAAATTCAAGTTAAAGAAAATGTAATAAATGAATATTTCGAACAATTTATAGATGAATTAACTGAGTATGATTCTGTTGTAAATCAATTCTTTTTGCCTATGATAAAACAAAAATTTGATGAACCTAAAGAACAATTAGAAAAAGAAATAAATAATCAGAAATCTAAACTTGAAAGGATAAAAAAAGCATATATCAATGGAGCTTTTGAATTAAAGGAATATAACGAAGAAAAGCATATTGTTGAAAAAACTATTGTAGAACTTGAAGAAAAACTAAATATTACAAATTACACAGAAGAACTAAAATTTACTCCAAAAGATATTTTGTTAAAAAGAGATATTGATTTTATTAATAAAATAAAACTAGATAAAGAATATCAAGAGAAAACTAAAACTTGGAAAGATTATACAAGAGAAGAAAAAGCTGATTTAATAATGAGGTTACAACAATATTATGATGTTCATTTTACAGAGGCAACATATTATTTACAAAAGCAAATGTTTTATTTTAACTTTGCTGAAGATAATAGTGCTATTGTTAGAGTGTTCCCATTAGAAGATTATTATAAATTAGATCCTAATAATAAAATGGAAAAATATAGATTTGGAATTTTATATATTAACGAAGAAGATAAGTTTGAAATGCAAGATATTGATACAGCATTTTATTATATTCCAGATGAAAGTAATGATAGTGTGATTTATATGAAAGAACCTGTTCCTATTTCAGTGGGTGTTAAACCAGTAAAGTTCTGCGAAGATAATACTGAAGAAAAAAATTAACGTGGCACGTTTTGTTTTTATAAAATAAAAATGAAAGTGGTGATAGTTAATTTGAATAAAATTTGTCTATGTAGGATAAATTTTATTGCCTCGCAGAGCCCCCGAGTTTTGATAGAATGTCAAAACTCATAGGGGGTTAGGACTTATGGCAAAGTCAAAGTCCATAGCTACGAGGAAATTTCAAAGGATGGATTTTATGGAGCAAGAATTGGCATATTCTTTTCACTTAGGTAGTGATAAAAACAAAAGTAAATTAGCAAAGAAAGTTGCAAAAAAAAATGTATCTGGTACTACTTCTCTATCTAATAATGCAATTCAGAATGCAAAAGACTTATCAGATGTTAATAAACACAATTTAAGAGATTATGATAATCATAGAGAACTAATTAGAACAATATATGGTACTAATGATATTGTAAATGATGTAAAACAAGTATATTTAGATGAGTTTGAATCAGCTAGAATTGAATATAATACTAAACAAAATTGTGAGGATAGGAAAATTAAAAATTATTTTAAAAAGGTATGTGATTCTCAAAATGATATAGCTTGTGAAATTATAATAGAACTTGGAGATATGGATTTTTGGAATGATAAAAGTAATGAATATAGGCTAAAAATGATTGATGTATATAAGGAACAAGTAAAAGATTTAGTAAAAATTGTACCAACTTTTAAAGTAGCAAATGCCACAATACATTTTGATGAGACCTCTCCTCATATGCATATTGTAGGTGTTCCAATAATGGAAAATTGTACTAGAGGAATGAAAAACTTAAAAATGAATTATCAACAAAAGATAGAATCATAAATAAATTACAAGCTGAAAAGGAAAAAATAAAACAAGATCTGAAAAAATTTAAAGACTTTTGGAATAATATTATGAACCATTTCCATAAGCGAATATGCTATGATAAAAGTGAAAATTATAAAATAGTTAGTGATGACTTATATAAAAACGGAATATTTGATGACAACGACAATGAAATAGCTAATAATATTTATAGAAAAGTAACCATACCCAATGAAAACAAAGTTGAAAAATAGAAGAAAAAATGATATAAAATTTTAA
>ULPE01004235.1_pt1 | contig 55136 bp, 40 predicted proteins | sample 1953211 | NCBI WGS metagenome assembly ULPE01 (sample SAMEA4835621, study PRJEB28245) | human gut metagenome | biome: gut microbiome; material: fecal sample | place: Denmark | collected 2008 | reverse complement strand
ATAGGTAGCTGCCATCTCCTTTCTATTCTTTTTAATAGAAAACGCGCCTCTTTAGCTCAGTAGGTTAGAGCACATGACTGTTAATCATGGTGTCCGGGGTTCAAGTCCCTGAAGAGGCGCCATTTTTTTGCTTATGGTTCGTTGGAGAAGTGGCTTAACTCACATGCCTTTCACGCATGCATTCACGGGTTCGAATCCCGTACGAATCACCATTAAAGTAAATCGGTAAGTCTTCTGAATTTATAGCATTTCAGAGGGCTTTTTTTGCATTTTAGGATGAAAATTCTAAAAAATTACAAAACACAAACTCAAAATTATGAAAATTATATCCAAATCACTAAAAATACAAGACTTTTTGTATTAAACACTAGGGGAGACTTACCATGGACTCGAACCAATGAGATAATAAGAGAATGAATTCTCTGGAAATAAAACAGCAATGAAAGAGATTTACCAATTGTGAACATAATTTTTGAACCTTGTCCAATTCTTTAAAAAAAGATTCGAAAACAAACCAGGGAAAAAGTTAAAAGAGGATGTTACCGATTTTTTTAGACTGACGAAGAAAGCATAGGTTTTTTATAGTTAGTCTTTTACCATATATTTAGAATAGTAAATTATAAATTTATATTTTTATTGAATAATTGGGTCATTATGTGATATAATATAATTAGAATTGACCTAATAAAAGGAGAAATAGTATGTATAGTGAATCAAATAAGACTGAATTGAAGATAGAATTAATTGAAAATGTAAAAAAAGAAATTATTGCTTTTTTAAATACTGATGGTGGTGTTATTTATATTGGTGTTAATGATGATGGAAGTGTTGTTGGAATATATGATAGACAAGAAAGAGATTCATTAGAACTTAAATTGTCAAATTGGATTCAAGACGCTATTTATCCTATACCCTCATCATTAGTTAATTATTATTTTAATGAGGATAATGTTTTTGTTATTGAGGTTTCAAAAGGTGATGATAAACCATATTATCTTAAAGAAAAAGGACCAAAACCTAGTGGTGTATTCAAACGTGTTGGTTCTAGTGTAAGAAAAGCTAATGATAGTGAAATTTTATTAATGATTTTGGAGTCAAAAGATTATAGGTTTGAAAGTGATTTATCGGAAGAACAAGATTTGACATTTAAATATTTTAATCAAATATGTGATGAAAATGATATAAAACATGAGGAAAGAAATCTAAGGTCGTTAGGATTGTTAAATAAAGAAAACAAATATACTAATTTAGGTTTATTATTATCTGACCAATCTCCAATAACAGTTAAATTTGCAAAGTATGACAAAAATTTAAATTTTTTAGTTAAGAAAGAGTTTAAAGGATCACTTTTAAAATGTTTAGATTTAGCACTAGAAAATTCTGCCAATTATAATGATGTATCAGCTATAATTGATAATACTTCTTGGAAAAGAATAGAAACAATTTCTTATCCTGGAGCAAGTTTGCGTGAAGCAATTTTGAATGCATTTGCTCATGCTAATTATTTTATAAGATCGAATATTAAACTAGAATTTTATGAGGATAAAGTAAAAATTACTAATCCAGGTGGTATATTTCAGGCTACACTTGAACAAATATTTGATGGAGTACAAACTTATAGAAATCCAGGTTTAGTTAATATACTAAGTAAACTTCAATATATTGAAAATTTTGGAACAGGAATACCAAGAATATTACATGCATATGAAAACAGTAAAAGACAACCAGAGTTTTTACCTAGCGAAAGTTTTTTTATTTTAAAAATGCCTAATATGAATTTTGACCCAATAAATGACTCATTAAAAGACCCAATAAAAGACCCAATAAAAGACCCAATAAATCAATCTCAAAAAATTGACTTATCTGATTTTGACTTGAGTGTTGTAAGAGTAATTAGTGAAAAACCAGGACTAAATACAAAACAAATAGTTGAGGAATTAAATCATATATTAGATAATGTTACTATTGACATGGTTAAAAACTCATTAAAAAGGAAATTAATTAATATATGTGAGTTTAAAGGTTCAAGAAGAAATGGTGGGTATTATTTAAAAAAATAACTATTTTATTTATGTGATTTATATTTTATTGTTTTAATTTTAAAGTAAAAACTTTTTGTCAGTTATTATCACGTGAGTTTATTAGTTTGTCTATAAAGACAATTGATAAAAAAGGAGCAAAAATAACAGCACAGTCGTTAATAAACAGTGTTTTCGCTGGCTTTCACTCTAAAAAAAGCCTTAGAGAGCCCAAAAAATGGCATTTTTTTATGCAAAATTGTTAAAAAATAAAAAATAGACTTTTTAGTAATCTCACTACATTAAGATTTTTTAAAAGTCTAAAAGATAAAAAAGTATAAAAAGTATAAAACGACTATATACTTGAGCGGGGTAAGTGTCCCAAATATAAGCAACAAAATGTCTTTTTTAAAAAATGTGCTAAAAATGTAATAATTATATTAATTTTTTATGTAGTGATTTTTGATTATTTGAACATAAATTTTGCAAAAATTGACCAAAAAATAATTGGAAAAAGATGGATAAATTACTGGTAAAAAATACCCATATGCGGTATAATGTAATTGTAAATAAGTACAAATAGGAGGTGGAAAAATGCGTACAACAACTAGAGGTGTAATTAGTTTACAACAACTTCAAGAAGACTTTCCTTCAGTAGAAACTATTCTTAGAGAAGATGGAGAAGTTACAGTAATTACTGAATCAGGCTTTGCTTTTAAAATGTCAGTTATGAATTATAATGATCTAATTAGAACTGAAGAACAAAAGAAGAAAAAGATGACTTTACCAGAAGCTATTAAAAGAGTGTTGTTAGCAGGTCCACAGGAAGGAATGCATTCTGTTGACATTGCTAAAGAAATAACAGCTAATGAGTTATACTTTAAAAAAGATGGATCATTTGTTGATGGAAAGCAAGTTAGATCATGTGCAAATAATAATAGTGATATTTTTGTTTGCTTATCTAATAATATCATCAAACTAAAAACTGATGAAACAACAGTAATTGTAAAAGAAAAGAAATAAAGTTTATTTGTATATTAAGTTGCGTTTGCTAGAGCATAATTTGATGCTTTAGCTTTTTTTGTTTATAAAAAGTAATTTATAGTTGCATATTTTTTTATGAAAAGAATATAATATAAATATAATAAAAAAATATGTATTTAATACTTGCGTATTTATTAAAAAGGTGGTATAATATGATTGCAAGGTGGTTAACCCTTCACAAAGGAGGAATTAATATGAATATTAAAAGAATTTATATTGATGGTTTTAAAAATTTAGATAATGTTAATGTTAGTTTATCAAAGTTAACAAGTTTATTATCGATAAATAATTTTGGAAAGTCAAATTATTTAGAAGCAGTAGATTTTGCTATGGCATTTATAAGCGCTAATTCAAAAGACAAAATTCAAATGATGAATATTAAAAATTTAATACCTATTTTGAATTATAACTTTGGAGAAAATTTTAAATTTGAGATTGAGTTTTCTTCTAACTTGAATAATCAGTTATATGAAGTAATTTATGGATATGAATTCCAATGGGGGTTATCAAAAGAAAGGGAAGCTAAAATTGTTAAAGAATATTTGAAAATTAAACAAAACGACTCTCAAAAGTTTTCGTTATTTGTAGATAGAGAAAATGAAAATGCTCTTTATAAAGCTTTTAATACTGGTAGATGTGACAAGGACATATTAATTAAAGATAATGAATTATTAATTAATAAACTTAGTGCATATGACAACTTATATTATATAGATGTTGTAAAAGTATTAAATGAATTTGAAGTATATATTGACAGACATTTTGATTCTGAAAAACTTTATAGATTTAACCCATTAATTGAAAAAGGAAATGATTTTTTATCTCCATCTTCAGATAATGGTATTGCTAGAATTTTAAATGAATTAAAAAATGAAAATCCAGATAAATACAATTTAATTATTAATACATTAAAAGACTTATTTCCTTATATAACTGAAGTTAAAATTCATGAAATAGATTTAACTGGTCACAATAAATCAAATATAGATGATGATGCACCATTTAAATGGGCAGATGTTGAATATATTTTATATGTTGAAACTAAGAACATTTCAAAGGAAATACAATTTAGAAATATGTCAGATGGCGTAAAAAGAATTTTATCAATTCTAACATATATAACATTAGCTGATTATAAAAATATTCCTTTGATTGCTATTGAAGAACCAGAGAACTCTATTCATCCAGGATTATTAAAAAAATATTTAATTGCTTTATCAAACTTTGCTAAAAATTCTAAAATTATCATTACTAGTCATTCGCCTTATTTAATTAATTTTATGGACTTGTCAAATGTTTATATTGGTGTACCTAATAGTAAGGGAATTGCATCATTTAGAAAAATTAAAAATAGTGCAGTTTCTAGAATTAACAATCATGCGGACGATATGGATATGATGGCAGGTGAGTATCTATTCGACCTTATGAGTGGATATACAAAAGAAGATATTGAAAGCTTAAAAAAATATTTAGAAAATGAGTAAAAAAAGAATTCTTGTAATTATAACTGAAGGCAAAACTGATGAAGAATTTTATAAAAAGATAATTGATGAAATAAAAAAAGTTAATGATAATAGAAATTTTAATTTCTCAGAAATAAAACCAATTTGCTCTAATAGCATTACAAAGATGCATAAGAAAATGTTGGGTAGATTTAAAAATGAAGTTTGTTGTTCAAAATATGATAATTATGAAAAAATTGTTTGCTTTTGTTATGACTTTGATGTTTTTGAATTTAATCAAAATCCACCAATAAATAGGCCTAAAATGAAAAAAGAATTTAAAGCGGCAGGTGCAGATAAAATAATTGAAATAGTTGCTAAGAGTACTATAGAGGATTTCTTTTTGTATGATATTGAGGGTGTGAAAAAATATCTAAAATTACCCAAGACTTATAAAGTTACTAAAAAGAAAAATGGTTTGGAAACATTAAAGAAAATGTTTGAAGATGCTAATAGAGTATATTTTAAAGGAGAAAAAGTTGAAGGTTTAGTAAAGGCACTTGATAAAAAACTTATCCTAAGTAAAATTTGTTCACAAATACATATATTATGTGAAGAATTAGGTTATAAATGTAATTGCGATAAATGTAAGGTTAAATAACATTATTTAAATCCAAAGAAAATAAAAAAAATCACCACATTGCATGTGATGATGTAGAAAGATATTATTGTATAATATCCGGACAATTTATTATACCATATTTATCTTTCTACGTCAAATTAAAATAATTATATAGCGTAGGAGGAAATAGTATTTGAAAAAAAACGAATTATTAAATGAAATAGTAAACAGACTATCATTAAGTAAAACTGCAATGGAAACGTTAGCGAGATCTTATAATTATATTGGAGAATGGTTAACAGGTTCTGATGAAATTTCACATTTAGGAGATGTATCAATTAAACCACAAGGTTCGGTCGGATTAGGTACTGCGATTAAGCCTATAAGTGATGACGATGAATATGATGTTGATTTAGTTTGTATAATCAATAACTCAAGGTTAAAATCTAATTTAAAATTATTAAAACATTCTGTTGGCAATAGACTGAAAGAACATGAAAATTATAAAGATACTGAAGAAGGAAAGAGATGTTGGAAAGTACAATATTCAAATTATCACATGGATATTTTGCCATGTTGTCCAGATGATAGTAAGGTAAACTATTTAGTTGCTACTGAAAAAGTAAATGAAGATTTATATATTCCTCATTCTACAAATCCGATTGAGTATAGGGACTGGTTTTTATCTAAATGTAGGAAAATTACAACTTTTGAAGCTAAAAGTATTGACCCCATTAAAGTTTATGATGAAATATCTCATTTACAAATGATAGTTCAGTTATTAAAACGACATAGAGATATGTGGGTTGAGAATAATAAAAAGAATGTTGATGATAAACCAATTTCAATTATAATTACAACTTTAGCTGCTGAAAGTTATGTTGGTACTGGTGACTTATATGTTGATTTTGTTAATGTTGTTAAATCGTTAAAGAGTAATATTCAAGTTGAGCATGATAAGTTTGTAATTAAAAATCCAGTTGACAGTAAAGAAAATTTTGCTGATAAATGGGATAGTCATCCTAATAGAAGAATCATTTTCTTTGAATGGTTGAAAAATTTGGAAAACGACATTGAATTGTTTTATAGGTTGAATAATGACCAAGAAATTGGTGAATTAGCCAAAAAATTATTTGGTGAAAATATTATTAAAGGTATCTATGGTGATTATGCAAAAACATTTAAAGAACATAGAGAAAATGGGTCTTTATATGCTGATTCGTATGGGAAACTAAATACAAATAATGGCAATCAAGTTAAGGAGCATAAATTCTATGGCATATAAATTCTTTAAACCAAATAAGGGTAAAGAAAATTATATAAATAGATATAACGATATTAAGAGTAAATATAAAGATTGTATTGTTAGCAAAAAAATTTCTAATAATTATTATGATATTAATTTAAAGATACAACCAACATATGAATCTAATACATATTTAGTTAATATAAAACATTTAAAAAATTGCAAACCAGAGGTTTATGTAACTGAACCAAATATTTATAGATTAACTAATGGTGTAAAACCACCACATGTTTATAAGTTTGATGAGCAAATATGTAAAATATGTTTATATATGAATGATGATTGGGATAACAATAAATATGATTCTGATATAATTCCTTGGATTTCAGAATGGTTATTCTATTTTGAAATGTGGTTAATAACTGGCGAATGGTATGGAGGAGGACATGGCTACGAGAAAAATACTTAAATTTATTTCAAAAAATACAATTTTATATAGCGTTCTTGGAGTGTGGGCATTAATTTTATTAGTTATTTGTGATTTAGAAGTAATAAAGTATATTAATTGGGATGTGGATTTTCAGCAATGGTATAAAGATAATCCCACACATGTATTAATAATCCTTATATTTTTAAATATTGTTTGGGTTGGGCTTATTGTAATTAAAGTTTTACTAAAAAAGACTGAAAGAGTTTTAATAATTCAAGATGGCATGGATGAAAAAGAATTGCCAATAACCGAATTGAGTAAATTATATGAGACACAAAATTTTAGAACACATATAACAAATCATACAAAAAAAGATATAGAAGATGATTTGGCAGTAATGTTAAGAGATTTTAATAAGATTAATAACAAAAATAGCAATGGGAAATATATTTATTATGGAGTTTCTTATATTCCGTTTGTATATAAATTAGGGGCTCTTTATGGTGACCAAGGAATAGATGTTAGATTTTGCCAAATATCTAGAAAAGATGAGAAAACAAAATTAGTTAAGTTTAAAAATCGTAATAAAAATCCATTTAAGGATATAAATGCTCTATTTACAAAGAAAGAAAATAAGAATGATTTATTAGTTACAATCGGTTTGTCTTTTGAAATAGATGAAAAGATGGACGAAAAATTTCAAAATATGAGTAGACTGACTATTACAACACCTGACCCTAGCAGAGAATTATTAATATATAATTCAGATATTAAATATGCTGTTGATTATGTTGTTAAGAAAATAAGAAAATATCAAAATAATTATGAAAGAGTTCATTTATTCATTAGTGCATCTACCGCATTCATATTTAGATTAGGAATGGAGTATTCGAAAAAATCATATGATAAGTCAATGATTGTTTACCATTATGAATCGAAAAATAAACATAATAGGCCATGGGGAATTGAAATAAATTCTACTAAATCATCATCTGTAATAATCAATAATTAAGGAGTAGATATGGAAACTTGTAAATTTTGTGGGAAAACTATGTATTTAGAAGAACGTATTACATTAGATAGAAAAAGTTATATTGAAAGTTATCATTGTGGATATTGTGGAGCAGATTATGACAAAACAATTGGTCAAAAGAAAATAGTGTTACGAGAATTTTGGTCAAATCCGAATGGTAGAAATTATAAGCAATTCTTAGATGTTATAGAAGAATTTATAGATATTGCAAATTCTATTTCAGAAGATGAGAAGAATGAACTAAAAGATAAAATAAAGAAAGTTAAAGATTTCAAAGAATTAATTAATATATTAAAAGATTCTAATTTGTCTTATACTGAAAAAGAAATAGAGTTCGCTAAAAAAATATGCTTAAAAGTATTGGAAGCAAATCCTAATTATGGTAAAGAGACTAAAAGCAATTTAAGTAATATTGTTCAATATGGAAATACATTTAAAGCAATGGTTCAAAGAATAATCATATATTTATGTACACATGATGTTAGTAGATAATAAATATAATTACAAGCTGGAAAATTACAATCCAGCTTTTTTTATTTGTGAAAGATTTGGACAAATTTTTACACCCATTTTAAGGCATGTAGCGGATTATTATTTTAAAAGAGGATAAAGAGCAAGGGCCTCAACTTTGTGAGATGTGGTCCAAATTTCATCTAAAAAAGTATACAAACACCAATTTATTTTCTCAAAAAGCATATATAAATTGCACAATTAGACAAAATATGATATAATTTTATAAAATAGTATAATTTTATGAAGAGGTATACATATGGTTAGTTATAAAAAATTGTGGAAAATGCTTATTGATCATGATATGAAAAAGATTGATTTGCGTAAAGCAACAGGTATAAGCACAAATACATTAGCAAAATTAAGTAAAAATGAGTTAGTTGCAACTGAGATATTAATCAAAATATGTAAGTATTTTAATTGTGATATTGGAGATATTATGGAAGTTCTTGAAGATGGAGGAAAACAATAATGCAAGCAAAAGAAGGCTTCTTTTATGAACTATTATCAGGAAAAGATAAAAAATTTTGTGTCCCTGTTTATCAAAGAAAATACAGCTGGAATTTAAATAATTGTAAAAGATTTTATGAAGATTTAACCAACATTATAGATAAAAATTTAAAAAGATATTATTTTGGCAGTATAGTATTTTTTGATAAAAATACAGGTGAATATAATAGTTATAGTATTATTGATGGTCAACAAAGAATAACAACAATATTATTGTTTCTAAAAGCAATATATAATGTCGTAAAATTTGAAAATAAAAAAAATAAAAATGATGATGGTAGCGAAATAATTTCTCTAGTTGAATTATCAAATGAGTTTTTTTATGTGAATCCCTATAAACCTGAACATTTATTAGACATTAAATTGAAGTCTATTGATGAAGATTGTCAGAGTTTTAATGATTTATTCAAAAAAAACGAAGTAAATAAAAACACACTAATTGGTCAAAATTATTTATATTTTTATAATGCATTAAAAAATAAAAATATCAATGAAATAAAGTCTTATTATGATGCTTTTAAAAAATTATGTATAGTAAAGGTTTCATTAGATTCAGATGATGATCCACAGTTTATTTTTGAAAGTCTAAATTCAACAGGACTACCTTTAAAAGAATCAGACAAAGTCCGTAATTACTTATTGATGAATATTGATGATGACGAAAATAAACAAAATTATTTATATAATCATTATTGGAAGATTATTGAAGAAAATACCGGACTAGAAATTGATAAATTTTTGAAATATTATCTTACATTAAAGGAAAATGATTTTATACCAGATAAGAAACTTTATAATTATTTTAGGGAATATTGTTTAAATAACGATGATATTACTAGAGAAGATATATTAAAAGACTTGCATTTATATTCTAAATATATGAAAATTATTTTAGATGCAAATAATTATTCAAAAGATAATTATTTAAAAGGGGTTAGCAGATTATGGAATCTAGATTTTACCACTATTACCCCTATTGTCTTTATGTGTTTAAATATGTTAGAAAATAACGAAATATCAAAGAAAGATGTGAATGATATAATTAATGTATTAGAAAGTTTTATGTTTAGAAGAAATGTGTGTAATTTAGGTTCCGCACCATTGAATAAAATTTTTGCTTATATGCCTAAAGAAATTAATGCGTTAATTGTTAATAAAAATAAAACTTTTAAGGAAGCGTTCATTAGTTCCATTCTAAAGAAAGATGGTAATAGTAGATATCCAAATAATATAGAATTTAAGGAAGCTTTTAATAATTATGATTTGTATAATGCTAAGTCAGGATTAAGAAAATACTTTTTTGAGATGATGGAAAATTTTATGGACAAAGAATATACTGATGTATTTAAATTAGTTGAAAATAATACATACACTATAGAACATGTAATGCCACAAAATTTATCAGATGTTTGGAAAAAAGAGTTAGGAGAGGATTACCGATATATCCATGAGAAATACTTACACAAAATTGGTAATTTAACACTTTCTGCTTACAATTCTGAATATAGCAATTTATCTTTCAATGACAAATTGAATTTAGAAATTAATGGAATTGGAAAAGGTTTTAAATATAGTAAGTTATATTTGAATGAATATATTTCATCACAAGAAAAATGGGGCTTATCAGAAATCCTAGAAAGAAGTAGGTTATTATTTGATAAGGCAATAAAGATTTGGTATTATCCAGAGACAGATGAAAAAGATGTTAGTTTTAATTTATTTGATTCAACAACATGGGATCATGTAAAAATCACGTATTTTGCAAAAAAATCTTTTGATTATATACTTAAGAATGAATTAATTGATGTTGAGGAAATTGAAAGATTAAAAACTTTAGAGTATTGTAAAAATGTTTTCTCTGCTTCGTATCCAGTTTTGGCAGAATCGAGAGAAAGTCATATGAAAACAAATAAAAAACATTATGCAAAAGAAAAATATACTATTCATAATATTGAGGTGTACTTGTCTTTTGAATGGTTTGATAACCAAAAATATTTATTATACAAATATGTAAAAACAAAATTAAGTTTAAAATAGGAAAAATATATGAAAAAATTAAGAGTTTTTGAAGCTTTTGCAGGAATAGGAGCTCAACATTCTGCATTAAAAAGAACCAACATTAATTTTGAAATTGTAGGAATTAGTGAATGGTTTATTAACGCATTATTAACTTATGATGCTATTCATTCTTCTGAAGATGATGAAATTAAATTACCATCATATGAGGAACAAATCAAGTACTTAAAACAATTTACATTTAGTAAAGATTCAGTTAATCCGATAAAAGATATTACAAAATTACAAGCTTATGAGATAGAAAATTTGTATATTGCAAATAAAAGAGTTAAAAATTATGGGTCAATTACTGAGATTAAAGGTATAAATATGCCTGAATGTGATTTGTTAGTCTATTCCTTTCCGTGTCAAGATTTATCAACAGGTGGTAAGACACAAGGTATGAAAAAAGGATCTGGAACAAGATCAGGATTATTATGGGAAATTGAAAGAATATTAAAAGAATTAAAAAAAATAAATAAGTTACCTGAATATCTATTGATGGAAAATGTTAAAGCAATTTTTGCTGATTCAAATAAAGATGATTTAAATCAATGGCTTAAATTTTTGGAAAGCATTGGATATAAAAATGGCAGTAATATGGTATTAAATTCCATTGATTTTGGTATTCCACAAAGTCGTAAAAGAGCATTCATAATTAGTCATTTAAATACTAAAGTTGATGATAAAAAAATTATGGAACATTCTCAAAGAGCAAGATCAGCTTTACCATTTTTAAAAACAGATTATTCAAATCCAATTTACAAAGAAGAAGCTAATAAAGCACAGTTGAATAAAACAATTTCTCGTGAAGAAATGTGGAAAATTAATAAAAGAGAAGTTAAAGAAGATACAATTATTAATACAATCACTTGTAATATGGATAGAAGCAATACTGCAGCAATGTTTAAATACAATGGCCCAAAAGGAAGAACATATAGACTACTAACTATAAGAGAAGCTTTTCTTTTAATGGGGTTTACCGAAGAAGAATATGAAAAAACATTAAGATTAGATTTAAGCTATAGAAAGATGAATAAATTAATAGGTAACTCTATAGTGGTTAATGTACTTCAATATATTTTTGAAACTTTATTTTTAGATGAATATGATAAGGTAGAAGAACATGCATAAAATTAGTTTACCAATAGATACCAAATCACTATATTATAATATTAACAATGATAATTTAAAGGGGCATACATGTACTGTTGCAACTCCAATAAAACAAGGCAAGTCATTAAATCAATATTTAAATGAGATTTATAAAATTCCTCAACAAATTGACTACGAACAACATGAGAAGTTAGTAGATGAATTGCGTAAAAATTCTAAGAGCATTGTAAGAATTAATAACGTTTTTGTATTTGATAAGATTAAAGTTAATAATCATTTAATTGATTGTGAGGCTAGTTATTGCATTTATGTTAAAGAAGAAATAGATGAAACCAAGGTACAATTTGGCAGAATTAAAATGCACTATCCTCTTTCTTTAAAATATGAATCATTGAATATTGATAATAAGAAAGTGTTAAATAAAATTTCAGAATATTTAAATGATTATGCTTTTCTTATTGAGTCATTTGATTATGATTTTGATGATGATTCATTAAATTTTAATGCTCTTGTTGTCGGTTATAATCAAATACCTTATTCTAAAATATTTATTAATAATAAAGGTGTAGGTTCTAAATTTAATCAAGACTTAAAATATTTATCAGATTGCTATGACTATGAGATAATATCATTAAAAAAACAATATGGTAATGATGTTGGAACCGAATCATTTGAGGAATATATGGAAAAAGCAAGAGAGGAATCATTCAGTATTGTGAATCAATATTTGATAAGTGAAGGAGCATATGAAATTAGATTTACTAGTAACGAGTACCCTTATTGTATTTATGATGTACAATATTATTTAAATGGAAATATTTATTACGGTGTTATTAGATCGACATATACCAAGCAAATTTATGCTGATTTAAGTGCTGAAACTAATCGATTTATAAATTTATTTAATAATACAAATTTGTTTATTATTACTGAGGTTATAGTTAATAACGTATTAAAAGTGTTTAACAATAAGCAATTAGAACAATTTAAAACTAAGATTAATTCAATTAGATTAATAAAATAAAAGGAGAAAGAATCATGGCAAGAGAAATAAAAAAAATTCCACCTGCAAAGTCTTTAATTGTAGGGTTAAGATGCATAGGATATAATTTTTCTACAGCTTTAGCAGACATTATCGACAATAGTATATCTGCTTATGCAAAAAATATTGAAATATTATCAAATCCTGATGATGAACCATACGTTACTATTTTTGATGATGGTGTAGGTATGGGATTTAAGGAATTAGAAAATGCCATGACTTTAGGTTCTGATAGGGATAAAGAAGATAGTGAATTGGAATTAGGAAGATTTGGGCTAGGATTGAAATCTGCATCTTTTTCACAATGTTTAAAACTAACTGTAGCATCTAGAAATTGCAGTAAAATTAACGCTATGAGTTATGATTTGAGAAAAATCGAAGAACAAAATGAATGGGTATTGGATATATTAGATGAAGAGGAAATTTTAAGCTTACCAGAAATAAACAAGTTATTACAAACAAAAACAGGAACTTTAGTTATATGGCAAGAGTTTGATAAGATTGAAGAAAGTGCAAAAACTTTCAGGGATTCATTCATAAGTACTATCGGAAATGCAAAAAAACATATTGAACTAGTTTTTCATAGATTTTGTGATGAAATTAAGTTCTCTTTTAATGGTCATCAAATAGAAAAAAGAGATCCTTTTCTTATTGGAGTAGGTCAACAAGGAAGAACTCAAAATATATGTGTTGATGGTAAAGAAATTGTTGTTACGCCATTTGTTTTGCCATTTGTAAATACATTAACTGAAGAACATAAAAAATTACTTGGAAATCCAAAGAGTATATATGATGAACAAGGGTTATATATTTATAGAAATAAAAGACTAATTATTTGGGGTAGTTGGTTAAGAATGAATATAAGAAGTGAATTTAACAAATTAGCTAGGGTAAGAGTTGATATTCCTTCTTCATTAGATTCAATATGGATGTTAGATGTTAAAAAATCATCAGCTAAAATCCCAGATAAAATAAAGGATTCTTTGCAAGTTTCTATTAAGGATTCCATTGTACGTAGTAAAAGAGAAATTAAATATCCGGGAAAAAAAGAAGCATCAAATAATTCACCACTTTGGAGAAGAGTTGATTTAAGAGGTGGTAATATACGATATGAAATTAATAGAAATGATAATCCACTATATTTACAACTTTTAAATATATTAGATAAAGAACAAATTCAAGTTGTAAATGCGTATCTTGATAAAATAGAAGAATTTTTGCCTAAAGGACAAATCGTATCAGATAATGCTGATTCATTACATATTCTAAATTCTAGTGAAATGTTGGAAGAAGAAAAAATGATTGATGAAATCGTATTGTTAGCATCTATGAGTACAGGAGATATAAACTACTTCATTGATTTATTATTGTCAGGAGAACCATATTTAGTAATTAAACATAGAAAGAAAGATATTTTAGAGAGGGTAAAAAATGGAAAATAAAAATTTAGATGAAGTCATTCAAATGCTTTATGGTTATTTAGGAGGTAAGTGTTTAAGTCATGAGAATTTAATAATAAAAATAAAAGACCTTACTATTCTTCCGAAGTATCGTAATTTATCCTCTAGTGATATTAATAATATAGCTTTTGAATATGAAAAAAGATATGGTAGTAAAACTTTTGTTCCCGGTACAACACTTGTGTCCAAAGAAGCAAGTGATACATGGTTTCATGAGAAAAAAAGAAAAATGACTGAAGAGGAACATTCTTTTGAAAATCGCTATAAAAAATATTTAATGTTTGAACGTTTTGGAGAAAACGCAATTAAAAAAATAATTGAAGATACTGAAAAGGTATTGTCACTATGTGCTGATCCTGAATCAAATGAGAAAAGAAGAGGATTGGTTATGGGAGATGTCCAGTCAGGAAAGACATCAAATTACTTGGCTTTAGCTAATATGGCATATGATTATGGTTATAAAATAGTATTGATTTTAGCCGGTATGACTGATTCGTTGCGTATTCAAACCCAAGAACGAGTAGATGAGGGATTAATAGGAGCTATTAGTTCTACAATAGAGAAAAAAGAAGTATTGAAATATATAGGTGTAGGAATAGATGAATGTAGACATTATTGTGTCCCTTTAACAACGAATGAACATGATTTTTCTGCAATGGCTGCAACAAGTAACGATTTTAATAAACCACTAGTATTAGTGGTAAAGAAAAATAAAAGTATTTTGACTAATTTAAAAAAATGGTTAAAGCCTGGACATAATGATATATCAAGTAGAAATATATTAATTATTGATGATGAATGTGACAACGCTAGTGTTAATACAAAGAAACAAGAAGATCCTTCTAGCATTAATTTATTAATTAGAGAAATATACAATAATTTTAATTGTGCTTCATATGTAGGTTTTACTGCGACTCCTTTTGCTAATATATTTATTAACCCAGAAAAAAATACAATTAATGACGATTTATTTCCAAGCGATTTTATTCATAGATTGAAAGCTGCACCTGAATCATATTTTGGAGCTGATAAAGTATTTGGAGAAGAATCAAGCCATTTAGTTGTTCTAAATGAAAATGAACGTGGCTTCTTTGATCCTAAGCATAAGAAAAATGATGTATTCCCTGGTTTATGTGAGTCAATGAAAAATGCTATTTGTGATTTTTTACTATGTAACTGTATCAGAACATTTAGAGGAGATAAACTTAAACACAGATCAATGATGTTTAATATTACACCTTATAATGATTTACATGAAGATATAAAATTAGGTGTTGAAAACTATATAAGAAAGTTACAAGATATAATACTTCAATATGATAAATATCCAATGGAAAAATTTATAAAAGATCCAGAAATGAACAGACTATATGTTAATTATACAAATGATGATTTTTATGCTAATTGTAATTTGGAGATATCGTTTGATGAAATTAAACAATTATTATATGATGAAATATCATTATTTAAAGTAGCAATCATAAATAATAAATATGTTGGCGATAAGCGTTTTAATTATGACAATTATAAAGAAACTGGCGCTCGTGTTATTATGATTGGTGGATATGTATTATCACGTGGTTTGACTTTAAAAGGCTTAATGACAAGCTATTATAGTAGAAATGCATCAGCCTATGATACATTGCTGCAAATGTGTAGATGGTTTGGATATAGACCAAATTATGAAGACTTATGTAGAGTTTATATGAGTCAGATAAGTATTGATAGTTTTGGTGCTGTAATTGATGCAATTGAAAACCTAGATGAACAATTAAGAATCATGAATGTTCAAGGTAAAGAACCAAAAGATTTTGGTCTAATGGTGCAAGAATCACCAGACACATTAGAGACAAAATTAATTATTACTGCTAAAAATAAAATGAAATCAACAAAAGTTGTTAATACTTTCTTGAACTATTCAGGCGAATGTATTGATACTTCAAAATTATTTGTTGATTATAAACATAATGATTATAATACTAAACAATTAGAAAGCTTTTATAAGGAATTAGAAAATAATGGATTCAGCTTAGTTACTTTAAACAAACGTAGAATGTTTGTTGATGTTCTACCAAGTTTAGTTTCTAAATTTATTAGAAGTCTTCATATACCTTTAGAAAATAAGAAATTTGATGCTGAAAATATTGCCAATTTTATTGAGGAAGCAAAATACTATGATAAATGGGATGTAGTGTTTGCAACTGGTAATGAAAGACAAGGGAAAGAAAAGTTTAAACTATTTGATTTAGAAATAGATCCAATTGAACGTAAGTTTGAATATCGTACAGGTGAAGAAATTGTTAGAATATCAAAAAATAATAATAGATTAATAGAACCAGGTATCTTTGATTCTGGATTAGATTCTAATCAATTGGAAGAAGCTAAAAAAAGTGCTACAGATAGAGCTAAAGCAAATAAGAAAGAAAAAGTTACACTTATTGCCAGAGATTATTTAAGTGTTAAAGGAAGAAAACCACTTTTAGTAATTTTACCTATTAAGTTAACTTGTGATAAAAATGACTCTGATGAAGATAAAATAATTAAAGAAGAAGTTATTCAAAATTTTAATGGTAAATATCTAATAGGTATAGGTATAGGGTTTGCTGGTAAAGATGAAAAGGTTATGATGACTTACAAAATTAATCTTGTAAAATACAAGGAATTAATGAATAAATATAATGATGAAGAGGAGGAAGAAAATGATTAATCTATTTGAAAAATTCAATGGCCTAAACAGAAATATTAAAAATACTCAATATTTAATTGACACTAAAGGAGTAGTAAAAGCATATTTTGGCGTGTCAGTAGATGGGTTTTTTAGATTAGCATTTTTATCTTCCAAATCATCAGGGATTAAAGATATGACAAAAAATATAGCAGTTGTTCAAGGAAATTCAAATGAAGAAAATTATTGGACGTGTTTTGATTTGAAAAATGATGATTTAATTTCAGTATTTTGTTCTTTTGGCGAAGATTTAATTTCTAGTGTTTGCTACGAATATAATGAAACAACAGCTTTATCAAAGTTAAGATTAAGATATTCAACATGGCTAGCCCTTTTTAGAAAGACAAGAACTCCATTATCTCCAGAGAAAGCAAAAGGATTATTTGGTGAGTTGTATTTCTTAAAAAATGTAATGCTAAAAAAATATGACATAGATAAGACAATCAATTCTTGGAGTGGTCCTGATTATTTAGTTAAGGATTTTGCAATTGATGATTATTGGTATGAAATAAAAACAATATCTTGTAATGGAACTGTTGTAAAAATATCGTCGCTACAACAATTATCTTCAGATATAGAAGGGAAATTAGTTGTTATCAAAGTTGAGGAAATGGCAGATGCTTATAAAGGCAAAGATGCATCAATAAATGAATTAATCCAATATATTATTTCAGAAATTGAATTAAATGATACAAAAGATATGTTTTTGGATAAATTAGCTAATATAGGATATGACTTTTCTGATGAATTGGGAAATAAAAAATATAATGTAGCTAATCTAGAGTATTATTTGGTAGATGATAAATTTCCTGCTCTAAGAGAAACAGATATAAAATCGGAAGCCATTAATAACGTTGGTTATGAATTAATTTTAAAATTACTGATTGATTATTTGGTGAAATAATATGGCAATGACTTTAGAAGAATTTAGAGAACAACTAATTAATGACATTAAATCAGAAGCTTTAGTGAATGAAGATTATGAAGCTGATGTTTTTATTGAATATGCAAAAGATATACTGATAAACGATTTTGGTGTGTTAAGTGATTTGAATTTAAGTTATTATCCAGATTATAAAACAGACAATAATGTATTTAGAAATATGCGATTGGATGCTTCATATTTGGAATTATCAATAAATACATTGCATTTATTATATTCAGATTTTAATAGTGGTGAAATTCAAATTATTAATAATGAATTTGTAAATCAAAAAGCTACGTTATTATGTAATTACTTTGTTAATGTTCTTAGAGATTTCTTCAGAAAAGCACCTGAAAGTGATCCAGTTACTCAATTAGCTAAAGATATTAAAAAGCATATAAATGACATTAAAAAGATTCATGTAATAATAATTTCAACTAATAAAAACAGTTCAAGAATAAAAACAACTTTTGAAATGAAACCACTTGTAGTTGGCACTGAGCAATATAATGTTGATTTAACATTACTTGACATTGAAAAGATTTATGAAACAAAATTGCAAGGGTTCCGTAAAGATGATATTATCATTAATACTTCTGATTATGGTATTAATGGTATCCCATGTATTAAAGCTGAAATAAATTCAGAAGATTATGAATCATATTTGGCTATTGTTCCAGGAAGTTTTTTAAATGATATATATCAACAATATTCAGCTAGATTACTTGAAAGTAATGTGCGTTCATTTTTAAATACTCGTGGAGAAATCAATAAAGGAATTTTAAATACTATATTAAATGATAAATCTAAGTTTTTTGCCTACAATAATGGAATTTCAACAACAGCAGATTCTATAGAGTTAACATGTAGTGATAATGGATTATTAATAACATCGTTTAAAAATTTGCAAATTATAAATGGTGGTCAAACTACTGCTTCATTAGCATCTGCAGTAATTAAGAACAATGCGGATTTAAGTGGCATATATGTACAAATGAAGTTGTCAATTATAAAAGATGAAGTTGAAGGCCCTGAATTGGTAAGACTTATATCGAAATATGCTAATAAACAAAACAAAGTTACTAATGCAGATTTAAACTCTAACCATCCATTTTATACTAGAATTGAAGAATTTTCGAGAAAAATTAAAGCTCCTTTATTACCTAATTCAACAGTACAATCTTCTTGGTTTTTTGAAAGAGCTAGAGGTCAATACGATCAAGCAATGATGAAGTTTAAAACTAAAAAAGAAAGAGAAATGTTTGAACTTCAAAATCCTAAGAGTCAAAAATTTACTAAAACTGATTTGGCAAAATATATTAATAGTTCTGAAATGAGACCATATGATGTATCTTGGGGGGCAGAAGTAAATATGATGAGATTTCAATTAATTTTAGAAAAAGATTGGGATAAAAGTAATACTAAATATAATGAAATGTATTATAAAGAACTTATTGCAAAAGCGATTCTATATAAGAAAATTGAGAAGATTATTAGTAATGAAGAATGGTATATCAATAATAAAGGATATAGAGCACAATTAGTTCCATATACTTTTGCAAAATTTATTTATGAAATAAAAAAGATTAATAAATTATTCAATTATAAACGTATTTGGGAATTACAAGATGTTCCAAATGAATATTATGATGATTTAGCTAATATTGCTAAATTATGTTATGATACATTTAATGATCCAAATAGACAATATTTAAATATAGGCGAATATGCAAAACGTGAATTATGTTGGGAGGTATTAAATAGAACTTCATATAATTTATCAAATGACACAATTGAATTATTAATCGATAAAGAAGATAAACAAGTTGAAGTAAGACTAGCTCAAAAGGATCAAAGATTTACAAATGAGATTTGTGGTGAAATTGATATATTTAATGCCGGAATTGAATATTGGCAAAATGTCAAAAGTATAGGAAAGCAATTAAATGAATTGAATGATTATCAATTAAAGTTATGTGATTATGCAATCAATTACATCAAGCAAATTTATACACAATTAAGTAAGAAACAAGTTAAAGACTTGATTGAGATAATGAAAAAAATGAATCAATATGTTTAGCACATAGAAATTTCAACATTTATAGATCACTAGTTAAAATAGTGGTCTTTTTTTATACTATAGTATCAACATTTTGGTGGTATATTAATGGTATATGTTTTTATAAATTTTATATATTTTTATCTCATATAAGTATATTTATATTTTATATACCATTAAGTTGCACCTTATATGTTTTTATATTTAAACATAAAAGAAACACACATTTATTAATACTAAGTCGTATTTCGATATTTGATACTTTTGATAATAATACGCATGGTGCTGCCGCCCCGCTCTTTAGCCATAGTGTCCAAATTTATGACCTCCCCCTACCCTTTTGATATCCCAAAAACTATTGTGTCACTGTCGCCTCGCTGCTACATAGCTATTTGTCCAATTCTAAGTACCCCCTATGCTATTGATCCATCATCCTCGTGTGCTTTTATAGCAACTTTTATGAGTATTTTGTACAAAAAAAGCTTATAGGCAACCAAAGATAGGTTACTTATAAGCAGTTTTGCATATATGGTCTTTAGATATATTTTTTGACACTATTTTAACATTAAATGCTCAAGTGTCCAATTCCACTATGACAAAGTGTTCAATTTTACTTTTCCAAGTGTCAACTTAATATGAAAAAAGTGTCCAATTTACCTTGAATTTTTGGACACTTGGTTTGTTAGTTTGTTAACTTTTATTTACTTCTTTGATATAATAAGTATAACATAACATGGAATAAAAGTAAAGGAGATTGAAATTGAATGTAATGTCTTGCTAAATATTTTAATATTTGTTATAATATAATTGCAATTAAATAAATCTGAAAACTTTCCTAGAAAGTGGACTAATTAATCTTCTGCAAAGCTATTATGAGGATTACCCTTTGAGGTTATAGCAATAGGTCGCCCTATGATTAGTCACGTGTTTTTATTTAGTTGACATTAATCATAGGAGGTAAAAAGCATCTTTTCGTATTGATTAATATGAAAATATGTAATAACAATTTAATGGATTTAAATAGAGAAACAGCTATGCGTCTATGGGTTAAAACCTATGGAAAAGAAACTAAAGTTCATGACTTTGCTGGAAGAACAATGGTTAAAGGTGCATACAATGACAGAAACAGTGATTATGGCTGGAATGTGGATCATATTCTTCCACAATCAAAAGGTGGAGTTACTGCTGACCATAATTTAGTTTGTTGTCATTTTTTAACTAATGATGAAAAAGCTGATAAGTTCCCTTGCTTCACTGCAAATAATGTGAAGTTTGAAATACTTAAGGTTCAAAATCATTATGAAATAAAACAAGTAAAAGTAACTGAAAAACCAAAGTTAATTGATGAAGATAATATTAACTTCTTTGATTCGGCAGCAGGTATTCGTTACTTTAAAAAACTTAAAGGCATTCAAAATAAAAAAAGATTTGTTGGTTCAGTATTTATAAGATTAACAAGCTTAGAAAATACAGCAGTTGTTGATTTTATTGAAAAAATATTCGAAGGTGATAACTTCTCATATGAGGTTGCGCCAAATTATGATTTTGATGAAACAAGAATTTTAATACAGTGTTTTGACTTACCTTTAATTGAAAATACCGATGAAATGCTTGATAAATGTATTTTACTTAATACTTATTTAGAACATTACTTTAGACCATTAGGATATTTCAATGAGTTTGACTTATATTTTAGACTAGATTACTTTAAAAATCGTTATGAAATGTATTCAAAATCTAAAAATATTCATTTTAAAGATCCTAATATATCATACTGTAATGGGTTAATGATTAATAAACTTGCATGGGAAAATACCGAAGCAAAAGAAAAAGTCCAATTAAACCAATTTGGTCTTTGGACTGAATATAATTATATTTATACAAAATTAGCAAATAATTTAGATAAGGAGGTAAACGAAAAGTAAGTTTGCTTTTCACCTCCAGTTAATGAAGGAATGATGGGCGACAATCATTCTTTTTTTATAGCAAAGTAGTTACCTTCTTTACTGCATCATCAATACCAATATCATCAATCATATTTGCAAATGAATATAAGAACGCTTGGAGTTTAGTTGCCTCAAGTTTTGTTATCTTTTCTATAATAGCATCTTTACCTTCAAATAAGTCAAGGAATGAAAAATTATACATTGCTGCAGGTTTATCAGCTAAAAGTCTAATATATGGACTCCAGTTTATATAGCGTAAACCAGGCTTACCTGATATTCTTGGAATTGTCATTATATGAGTTCCTTCTTCATAATATATTTCAAGTTGATTGGGTAAATGTTTAACTTGTACACGTTCATAAGCAAGTGCAGGATCTAAATAATAATAGTGTCTATTTTCAGTAGAAAGTCTTCCGTAGTTATCAAGTTTTCTACTAGATACTGATGTACACACAAACGAAGTAGGTGGCAATTGGTTTAGCTCATTAATGTCTTCAAAGTGTAAATCCACAATTGGTTGTTTTAATATATAGTGTTCACGTTTAAGTAATTCAGATGATTTTTTTAATAATTCCTTATTATATAAGTCAAAGTCACTAAATTCAGGAAGTGGAACAAGTAAGTTTCTTCTCATAAACCTAACTGCTTGTTCAACAGTTCCCTTTTCATATCCGCGTTCTGGATTCATAAATACTTCTTTAAACTCATAATGTAATTTAAATCTTTGAAATGTATCAGATAAAGTTCTTGATATAGTACCATTTTCCAAGTTAATAATTTTTACAAGTGCACTATCATTATCAAACCATATAGTATGTGGAACGCCATTCAAATATTCAAATATATGTTTGATTGCTTCCACTATACTTTCTGCATTCTTATGTCTAACTAATTGTACATATGATGCATTTGAGTGAGCAAAAGTTAATACTAAATATTTACCATATGTCTTTTCTCCATTTTCTATAAAAGAACAATCACCTAGATCAACTTGTGCTTCACCAGGTCTATGGTCAAGAGGTAAATAACCATTATGCTTATAATAGAATTCTTTCTTAACTCTTGAGAAGAATTTAACAGTTGCTGAATATGATATATCATAATTTGGATATAGTTCTTTTAATCTATCATATACTTTTCTACCAGTATGCCTTTGCTTATGATGATGGAGTCTATCATAGTTTAAAAACTTAAGGATATCCTCACGATATTTCTCAACTTCACTTTTGGATTTCTTCTGCATTACTTCATCAGAAAAATCCACAAACTTTAAATACTTGTATACTGTTTGCCTAGATATTTTCATTATCCTTGCTATTTCAGTTGCTGTATAATTTTGTTCATAATACATTGTTCTAACTTTATTAACTTCTTTTAATGTTAACATTCCATTTCAATCTCCTTTACTTTTATTCCATGATATGTTATACTTATTATACCAAAGAAGTAAATAAAAGTTAACAAACATACAAACCAAGTGTCCAAAAATTCAGGGTGAATTGGACACTTTTTTAATTTGAAGTTGACACTTGGGAAAGTAAAATTGGACACTTGGTCATAGTGGAATTTAACAAAAAATCATTTTATGTTAAAATAGTGTCAAAAAATATAGTATGAGGCCATAGATGCAAAACTGCTTATAAGTAACCTATTTCTGGTTGCCTATAAGCTTTTTTTGTACAAAATACGCATAAATGATGCTACAAAAGCACACATGACTATTGGATCAATAGCATAGGGGGTACTTAAAATTGGACAAATGTCTATATAGCAGCGGGGCGCCAGTACCACGATAGTTTTTGGGATATCAAAAGGGTAGGGGGAGGTCATAAATTTGGACACTATGCCTAAAGAGCGGGGCGCCAGTCTCGTGTGGGGAAGAATCAAAATAATCAGTGTCCAATTTTTTCACTACTTTTGGACACTTTTGCGTTTTTTGCCCAAAAAGTGTCTAAAAATGATTTTAAGTAAATAATAAGTAAAATAGCTGATAAGTTGCCTAAAATAGGCTTCCTATCGGCTTTTTTTGTTGTTTTGTATAGGAAAATAGTGAAAATGTAGCAGTATTGGATGATGGTAGAGCTGGAATTGGGCATGCGGGCAGTCTAGAATTTGGACACTTTCCCTCGTGAGCGGGGCGGCAGTCTCGTTCGCATAATAATCAAAAAATCACCATTTTAAAACGTCTTAATAAAATTAACTCATATACAGATGTTTCTTGAAAACTTGAAAAATAGAGGAAAAAATGAGAAGATGGTTAAACGATATTTGCGAACATTAACACTTGTAAAATAAAAAGCTATGTAGTATAATATAAACAATAGATTGATTTTTAAAAAAACTGACTATTTCATTGTTATATTAATGTATAAAAAGTCACCTTTTAGGCATTTAAATTGTTTTATATGTGAAGGAAAATTATTACATTGTTATTAGTAGTATTGTTTGGTGCTAGTTTGGTTGGGGGTAATAATACAATAGGTGAAACGAATAATCAGAAGTGGTACATGAATAAAGTATTTTAGTAAATGAAGAAGGTTTTATAGAAGGATATTATATTGTAAAAAATAAAGTATATATTGGTTTACTTATTTTAAGAGCCTTATTCTATAAAGAAGGAAGACTAGTTAGAGCCTACTATATAAATATCAATGAAGAAACTTATGATTTTTATAAATACGACTTTAATATAACAACAAAGTCATGTGTGAGTTAATATATAGTAGTAGTGATTCATATAATAATAGTGAAAACGTATACCATTTCTAAGACAATATTATTGTTATACATATCATTAAACCTCTCTTAGAAAAGGAGAGCTTTTTGTACTAAAAACATATAATAGGGGGTGTTATATATGCTTAAAATTTATTTAGTAAATAAGGTGATTATCTTGGAAAGAATTCTTAATAAAAATAATAATCTTGAAAGGGGCGATATAAAATGAAGAGATTATTTATATTTTTTATGAGTTTAATGTTTGTAATGTGCTTAGCAGGGTGTGATAATGTAAACAAAGATGATTTTGAGAGCTTTATTAATGTGAATAAAACAAATGTTAAAGTTGGAGAGACTATTAAAATTACTGCTTCTATAAAAAACAATAGTAATAAAAGTATCAAAATAAAAGCAAATCATACCGATGTTCAAAAAATTGAAGATATTATAATGATAGGGGTATTTACTGAATTTGATAACCATGATTTTATAGTAAATTCTAAGGGGGGAACATTAAAAAGTTTTAAATTTAAAAAAAATACTTTACTTGAAAAAGAACTAGAATATAAAGTCACATCTTTAAATAATCTTGAAATAGAAGCACAATTCTGTTTTTATATTAAAAATGAATTGATAATTATTAAAAGTGATATTATAAATATAATTGTGGAGAAGTGATATGAAAAAGATATTTAAAATAATATTATTTTGTTTAATTTTTTTCGTGATTATTATATGTTCAAATATAAATAGTGCCTTTGCGTTTGATGATGATGGTTTATATTATGAAAATTGTAATAAAAGTATTTTGATTCTTAATGACGCTATACAACCATTTAAAATTGAAAATAGATTTAGAAGCGGACTTTTAAGTAACACTTATTCTGATAATTATGCAGGTTCCTATCTAGATGATAGTGGATTATTAAATATTGGCTATGTAAATGAAGTAGAATTACCAACATATGATAATCAAGTAATTTATGTTAAAAAGGATTATTCGTATAATCTGTTATTAGAAATTCAAAATGCAATTACTTGTAAAATGATTGAATATAATGTAAGTTCTGTAGCATTAGATGAACATTCTAATGAAGTTGATGTTTGTATAAATGATCAAGAAAGTCGCAATTTGTTGATTTCATATTTAAAGGAAATTAATTTATTTTTTTCTGATGCGATAAACATTAGAATTGAAAGTGAAAATGAAATAATTCCTCATAAAAAAACTGCATATGGAGGTGACACAATTAATGATTCTGTAATGTTTTTTCTTTATAGCTATGGAACTATTTGTGTAAATGCATATGACAATGATACTGGAAAATATGGAGTTTTAACAAATGCTCATGTTGCTGATGCTAATACAACGATGTACCATAATGGTAATTTTTTACAAGGTAGTAAACTTGGAACTGCCACAAAAAGACAACATAGTGGGACAATAGATGCAGCTTTTGTTCCATTTGAAGATCAAGATAATTGGGAAGTTACAACTCATGCTAGAATGGGTGATGATGTATATAATAATATAAAATTAGGTAGTCGAGAATTAATTATCCAAGGTGCTCCAGTAAGAAGACTTGGACAAACAACAGGAAATACAACAGGTCATATCTTAAGTACTAATTATAATTGTAATATAAGTTATGATGGCGTTCCAACAATAATTACTAATACCATAAAGTATTCAACAGATTCAGAAGGTGGCGATAGTGGCGGTCCTGTATATTTCAATGGTGGTGGACAAAATTTATTTTTAATTGGAATGCACTTTGCAGGGCCTACTGATCCTACAATTGAATATGGTGTTGGTTGCAATATTTTTAATGTAATAGATGAATTTAATATTACTCCTATGTTAAATGGTACAATTTACGAAACAACAGATTTAAATGAAAATGAGATTAGAATAGATAAATTGAATCCTATTATTCCAATTTCTACTGATTCAGTTAGTACTAAATTTGTAATTCCAACGTATCTGAATGGGAAAATAGTTACTGAAATAGGTGAAGCTGCATTTGAAAATCAAGTTAATGTAACTGAATTTGTTTTACCGGATTACTTAAAAATGATACGAAATTCAGCATTTAAGAATTGTTCTAATTTAACTAGTATAACTATACCAGATACAGTAACGCATCTAGATTCAAATGCTTTTGAAAATTGTTCATATTTGCAAAACGTGACTTTATCAAATAATCTAACTTCAATAGGAAATTCAGCATTTAAAGGTTGTAGTAGTCTTTCCAATATAACTATACCGAATAGCGTTACATATCTAGATTCAAATGCTTTTGAAAACTGCTCTTATTTACAGTCAGTGATATTATCAAATAATCTAACTTCAATAGGAAGTTCAGCATTTAAAGGTTGTAGTAGTCTTTCCAATATAACTATACCGAATAGTGTTATACATCTAGATTCAAATGCTTTTGAAAACTGTTCTTATTTACAGTCAGTGATATTATCAAATAATTTATTTGCTATTGGAAATTCAGTATTTAAAGGTTGTGCAAGTTTAGGAAACATTATTTTACCATCAAGTGTTCAACATATAGATTCAAGTGCTTTCGAAAATTGTACTTATTTAACTGAAGTTAAAGTATTAAGAGAAATAGCAGATATAACACATTTGGGTGAAAAAGTGTTTGATGGATGCTCAAGTTCTCTTCAGATTATTGTACCCCAGAATAGATTGGCCGAATATAAAAATAAAGTATATTGGTCTAGTTATAAAAATAAAATTATTCCTGACAACAATCATTTTGATGATATTAATTTACATTGCTTAGTTGAAAATTCGGAAAACGTTTCATTAAATGTAGGATGTAATAAATTATATTTGCTAAATGTTGAGTGTAATAAATCATATAAATTTTTTACAAATTCTAATACTGAAATTATTATTTACGATGAAAATTTTGAAAAGCTTTACACTGGAGAAAACATATTATATTCATATTTAAGTGTTGGTACTTATTATTTAGATATTAGATATAAGACGAGTACTATTAGTGGTAATATTACTATTAATTATGAATTGCGATGGAAACATAATGGTGAGCAAGTTTATTATAATGATGAACATAATTTATTGACACATTTACATAAAACAGCAGAAGGAACATATCTGAATAAATTATATTACATAAATAATAAAGGAGCAGGGTTTTATAAATTTTACTTAAATGGTGCTGGCGTTGATGGTGCATCAATTATGTATGAAGCAGGTTCAATTACTATTTACAATGAAAGTGATAGGTTAGAGACACAAGTTTTAAATAAATATCCAAATTCAAATACATTAGCTTCCTCAGATGATGGACAAAATATAATGTATGTGTATTTGCCTAGAAATGGGTATTTCTATATTAATATTTTAATGCCTTCAAATAATTATGAATTTTTAAAATGTACTATTTCTTCAGTTGAAAGTGAAGTGATAGACCTATTTAATCTATCAGAATCGACTAATGATGAAGTGCCAATTTTAGATTCTGAAACAACAAAAGGCGACTATATTAAAAAAATATATTTAGAACAAGCAGGTAAGTTTACAGTAGATTATTCATATAGTGGTTTACAAAGTAATGAGATTTTATTCGTTCTAAGTAAATTAAATTATAATAGTTCTTCAAATACCTATTCAATTGAAACCCTAATTTCACAATTGATGGATGGTATAAATGATACATTTACTTCTACATTAAATTTAACTGATGGTATATACTTTGTTGGATACTTCAATAAAGATGATGGTGCTGCGTTTGATGTGAGATTTAATAGACTTGTTACTCAATATGATTCTACATTATTATATACAGACCCAGATGCTTATACTGATTGTGGTAGTATGATAAATGTTTATGAGCAAGATATTGTTTCATACAATAGAAGTTATAGAAGTACAACAATTGTAAAAGGATTTACAAGAGTAATATATTTTAAAGCAAATCAAGTTACTCAAGCATCAAGACAAGATTATTACTGGTATTCAAATGATGAATCAGTTGCAACGATATCTATTCATGGAACAGTGCTTGGTGTAGGTATTGGAACTGTTAAGATAATGGCAGTAAATATTGATAACCCATCAATTGTATTTGTTAAGGAGTTTACAGTAATAAACGATTCAAATGTAAATGACGATGAAATTGTTTATGAAATTAGTGATACACATAATATAAATGATGGAACTTATAAACTAGGACTTAATGTTCAAAATTCACCATTCCCAATGACACAATATTATACTTGGGAAGTTGTATCAAAATCAAGTTCAATTACAAGTGTAACCATTGATGCATGGGGTAATGTAACAATTGATGGAACTGGTTGGATTATAATAAAAGGTAGTGATTATGTGTATAATCCAAAATATAGTGTTGTTTTAAACTTGATTGTTGAGAGTGAATAAATTTTTATAATATATTAGGAGTTAGTAGAAATGCTAACTCTTTTCTATATGAAATATTTAGCACTGAAACTATCTAAAATAAAACATTACCACTATATGCAAAAGCATATAGTGGTGCACACACAAAAGTTTGTCAAAAAGTTTTCTAATGTTTAAAAGTTCAATAAAATAAACTAAGATGTTAAATTAAATCCCACATTGTTGCTTTTTAAGGATGTGTTAAAACCTGTATCTATATTTAGACAAATCTAAATCAAAATTTCCTTTTTCAGACTTTTTATTCATAAAAGAAACTTTGGTGTTCAATTTGTCTATGCTAAGAAGAATTTAAAATTGCGAAAGTTGATTACTTCATTATAATAAAATAAAGCGTTCAAAATTAAATTTTTAATTAATTAAGATATTGAATTTGATGGATAAGATATAGTAAGAAAGCAGGATTTTATTTTTATAACATGTTTTTCAAATATATAATTTTTAAAAATTATTAAAACAAAAAAATTTCCAAAATTAGAAAAAATATTCTTGAATATTCTAATTTCAAGTGTAAAAAATAATGTTGAAATAAAATGTTTTATAACAATATAGAACTTTTATAATTTTTACAAGAAGGAGGAAATTTATGAAAAAATTTTTATTATGTGCAGTATGCTTTTTTACTTTAATTGGTATTGGAACAGGATGTAAAAAACACAAAATAACTGGTATTGAAGTTACAAATCATCAGTTAGTTGTATTAAAAGGAACAGAGTTAAGCGGATTAAAAGTAAATACTATTTTTGATGATGAATCAAAAGGAGATCTTGTTGATGTTACTTCTAGTATGATTTCAGGTTATGATAAAAATAAAACAGGTAATCAAGAAGTAAAAATAACTCATGAAGGTCAAGAATTTACTTATACTATCTTTGTGGCAGATAAAATCATTAACAATGCAACTGAGTTGAGAACAGCTTTACAAAATCAAAAAGATGGTGAGGCATTAGCACTTAAGAGTGGAACGTATAGTATTGATCGTGATGAAACAACTCAATATGAAAATCAAACAGGTTTTTATTTTTTGGTTACCGCAAATAATTTAACATTAAAAGGAATCGGGGATGTTACCATTAAAAGCACAGTTGAAACACCAAATACGGCATGGGCTAATCAAAACTTTGTCACAATAGTTGGCAATAACACGACAATTGATGGTATCAACTTTCAATGTAAAAAAGAACCAAACAAGGTTATTGAAATACTAGGAAAAAATACGACTCTAAAAAACATTAAAATTGAGCCTATGGATACAACAAAATATGCAGGTAGTATTTATTTAAGTACAAAAGAAGGAAATACAACACTTGAAAATGTTAGTTTAAAATATGGTCGTATTACGACAACAGGGGCTACAGGTTCTACTTTAACACTAAAAAATGTTACTATTGATTTTGCAGGAGCATATTTAGACGACACAACAAAAGAATCAACATATTGGGGATTTGATAATTCACGTTCTAAAATTACTGTTAATGCAACAAATAGTAAGATTATTGTTTCAAAAGAATTTAAAGCAGCAGAAAACTATCAAGAATTTAAAGATCAATTACCTACTGGTTTAACAGTAGAAGAAAATAAATAATTATTTATTTAGAATATACCTTATGATAAATTCATAAGGTATATTTTTCATTGAAAAAGTATAGAAATGATATATTATTTGAAATAGAATACTTGCATAAAAGAAAAAAATAAATAAAATATATGATATAATTAATCTTATAGAGAGGAAGGAATGTTTATGCAAAATAATGACAGAAATAATTATAAAAAAATTAATGGAAGATACGATATAAGATTAAATAATATTATTAAAACTTTATTGATAGTATGTCTTATTTTTACATTGCTTTATCTTTTCATCTATATTTTTGCTGTTTTAATGCAAAATTTATTATTAGAAATATATTTTTCTTCTAGAAGTAATGATAATAAAGTTTTTATTATTCCACTTATTCAAACAGAAAATTTTATAGTTATTTTTATCTCTATTCTTTTTTCTATTATATTTTTAAATGATAATATTAGCAATAGTCAAGTAACTGTGTTTGAAACCATATCTATAATCATTGTATCGCTTTTTTTAATAAATATAACTTCGGTTACTAGTTATATTGAAACTTGGCTTCATTCAAAGTTAAAAGACCAATATTATTATAATTATATAGCAATTAAAAGGTTTATAGACAATTTTGATTGGATGGTAAGAGCAGGAGCAATTTCTCTTATTTTTGCTCAAGTTATTATTTTTATTAAAAAAATAATTTTAAAATATGAGTTATAAAAAATATTTTAATATATCAAAAGGAATATAACGAGATAAAAAAATTATCTATCAAAATGACTTTCATTTTTTAATATAATAATGTATAATAATGGTGATTAAGGAAAAAATAACCTTAAGCAAAGAGAATTATATAAATTAGGAGGAAAAAATGAGAAAAGTTAAAGTTGTTCAATATGGATGTGGAAAAATGGCAAAGTATATTTTGCGTTATCTACATGAAAAAGGAGCCGAAATTGTAGGTGCAATTGATGTTAATCCTGCAATTATTGGAATGGATGTTGGTGATTTTGCAGAAATTGGAATGAAACTTGGTGTCACTATCCAAAATGATGCAGAAAAAGTTTTAGATGAATGTGATGCTGATGTTGCAATCGTAACTTTATTTAGTTTTATTCCAGATATTTATAAACATGTAGAACAATGTGTAGAAAGAGGAATAAATGTTATTACTACTTGCGAAGAAGCCATTTATCCATGGACAACATCAGCTGCTTTGACTAATAAAATTGATTTACTGGCAAAAGAAACAGGATGTACTGTAACAGGTTCTGGAATGCAAGATATTTTTTGGATTAATATGGTTGCTCTTGCTTGTGCTGGTTGTCATAATATTACTAAAATTAAAGGTGCTTATAGTTACAATGTTGATGAATATGGTTTAGCACTTGCTAATGCCCATGGATGTGATTTAACAGAAGAGGAATTTGAACAACAAATAGCACATCCTAGTGAATTTGCAGCATCGTATGCTTGGAATGCAAGTGAAGCAATTGCCAATAAATTAGGATTAACCATTCAAAGTATTACTCAAAAAAATGTTCCATATGTGGCAAAGGAGGATATTTATAGCGAAACGTTAGGAAAAACAATTAAAGCAGGACGTTGCATTGGAATGTCTTCAGTAGTTACAATTCAAACTCTTCAAGGAATTACAATTGAGGAGGAAACAATAGGAAAAGTATATGGTAAAGATGAAGGAGATATGTGTGATTGGGAAATTACGGGTGAGCCAAATGTAAAATATCGAGTGGATAAACCAGCAACTGTTGAACATACTTGTGCAACCATCGTCAATCGAATACCATCATTGATAAATGCTGAAGCAGGCTATGTAACTGCGGATCAGTTAGATGAAATAGAATATTTAACTTATCCTATGTCATTTTATATAAAAGATGATGAATAAAACACTTGATTTAATCGAAAATTGAAGTGATAAAATAAATGTAGACACAAAAAAAAGTGTCTACATTTTTATTTTATGATATTAATTTTGATGAATGAGTGGATTATCTGAATAAACCAAAAGGTGAAAAAAGCAGAATTTATTCCAATGTTCCTAAAGGAAACTTGTATCATTCTAGAGCGATAGAAATAATAATTATAGATACAATACGGATTTATAATCAAAGAAAACCTTATGGTTGGACTTGTTATGTAGATATATTTAAATAATGAAATAATATTGTCTGATGTAAAACCTTTAAAATATGGATTTAATTTAAAAAAACATTTTGAATGGTATCAATTATTTTTACAAGAAAAAATAAAAAGAGGATATAAAGACCTTGATTGTTTACTCCGATTAAGGCTCTCTATATTTCTTAAGAGTTTTTAACAAAATATATGAAAATTATACTATCAAACAATCAATAATTGAGTAGCAACGTTTACTATTAATTCTGTCATTAGGTCTTTCAATAATTGGATAAAAAATGAATGATATAAGGATTTTAAAAATTATATATTTGAAGATATTAATATAACTATTAAAAACGATATTAAATATTATAATAGGTAAACATTAGTTTATTCATTAAAATATAAAATCCCAATTCAGTATAGATTGAACTGGGATTAATTAATATAATGTTTTTTGTGTTTCTTTTTTCTTGATGATTTCACCTATTTAGGAGTGTTTTTTATTAACAAACACCTTGAGCAAGCATAGCACTAGCAACTTTTTTGAAACCACTAATATTTGCACCAAGTATCGTATTATATTTGTTACCATAATGTGTGGCACAATCTATAACTTCTAGAAAAATATTTTCCATTTGGGTTTTGAGTTTTTCATCTACTTCTTCAAAACTCCAAGCATAACGCATTGAATTTTGACTCATTTCAAAACCAGATACCATTACTCCACCAGCGTTTGCAGCCTTAGCTGGACCAAATAAAATATTATGAGTTATTAAATAATTAGTAGCTTCAATTGTACATGGCATATTCGCTCCTTCTGAAACAGCAATGACTCCATTTGCAACAAGAATTTTTGCATCAGTTAAATCAAGTTCATTTTGGGTAGCACAAGGTAAAGCGATGTCACATTTAATTTTCCATATATCTTTAGGAGATGCTTTAAAAATAGTAGTATTGTCAAAGGTAAGATATTCACTAATTCTAGCTCTTTTTACTTCTTTTAAATCTTTTAAAATTTCAAAATTTAAACCATTCTCATTATAAATATATCCACTAGAATCACTCATTGCAATAACAGTAGCACCTAGTTCTTGAGCCTTTTGCATAGCATATAAAGCGACATTACCAGAACCCGAAATAATAACTTTTTTGTTTGCAAAAGAGGTATGATTCATTACTTGTAACATTTTATTGGTATAATAGCATAAGCCATAACCTGTAGCTTCAGTTCTGCCTAAACTACCACCATAACTTAAGCCTTTGCCTGTTAAAACACCAGTAAATTCATTTTTTAATCTCTTGTATTGACCAAACATATAGCCAATTTCTCTAGCACCGGTTCCTATATCGCCTGCGGGAACATCTGTATTCGGACCAATATGGCGATATAATTCATTCACAAAACTTTGACAAAAATGCATAATTTCGGTATCGCTTTTTCCTTTCGGATCAAAATCACTACCTCCTTTGCCTCCACCCATTGGAAGACCTGTAAGAGCATTTTTAAGGGTTTGTTCAAAGCCTAAAAATTTAACAATACTTTGGTTAACGGTTGGGTGCAATCTAATTCCTCCCTTATAAGGACCTATTGCTGAGGAAAATTCAACTCTAAAACCTCTATTTACATGAACGAATCCTTTATCATCTATCCATGGAACACGGAAAGTAATTATTCTTTCGGCTTCTACAAACCGTTCTACGATTCCATTTTTTTCAATTGCATCATTTTCATTAACAAATGGTTCAATTGAATCAAGTACTTCATAGACTGCCTGTAAAAATTCTGGTTCATTTGCATTTTTAACTTTAACATTTTCATATATTTCACATAAATATTTATTTGTCATCTGATTCCTCCTTGCATAAATGATTTATTCTTAAATATTATAACATAAAAGTTAAGCAATTGTGAAATAATATGCAAATTTTTTGTTTTTGAAATAAATACAAATGTCTTGATATTGAAAACAAAATATGATATAATGTAACAAAATTGAGGTGAAGTATGTATACTAGTACGAGAAAAAAATTAAATATAGATGCGAGTGAGGCCATTATTAGAGGTATCAGTGAAGAGGGGGGGCTTTTCATTTTTCATCATATAAAACCATTTTTATTTAATAAAAATTTTAGTTTATTATCTTATCAAGAAATGGCCGAAAAAATTTTGACTTTTTATTTAAATGATTTTACCAACGAAGAAATTAAACAAGTAATTGCCAAAACATATACAGCAGTTAATTTTAAGAACAAGATTATTGGAATGAAAAATTTGAAAGAGTTTAGTTTTTTAGAATTATATCATGGTCCTACCCTATCTTTTAAAGATATGGCTTTAACGATGTTACCGAATTTAATAGAAGTAGCTAAAGTAAAACAGAATGATTGTCTTGAAACCCTTATTTTAACTGCCACTTCTGGTGATACTGGTGGGGCAGCATTAGCAAGTTTTGGCAAAACTGATAATAATAAAATTATCGTTTTATATCCAATAGATGGAGTAAGTTATTTTCAAGAAAGGCAAATGCATTTTTATACAAATCAAAAAGCAAGGCTTATAGGGATAAAAGGTAATTTTGATGATTGTCAAAATATTGTAAAAACAGTTTTTACTAGTATGAATAATTTAAGAAATATTAAACTTTCTTCAGCCAATTCAATAAATATAGGTAGATTGCTTCCTCAAATTATTTACTATTTTTATGCATATTTTAAAATGGTAAACCAAAATGAAATATTGTATGGAGAAAGTATCAATGTAGTTGTACCAACGGGAAATTTTGGTAATATTTTGGCTTGTTATATAGCAAAAAAAATGGGTTTGTTTATTAATAAAATTATTTGTGCTAGCAATGAGAATAATATTTTAACGGATTTTTTTAATACTAAAATATATAATTGTAATCGTCCTTTTTATTTAACCAATTCTCCTGCAATGGATATTTTAATCTCATCAAACTTGGAAAGATTGTTATTTATTATTACAGATGGAAATTATAAACTTGTTGATAAATTGATGAAAGATTTAAAAGAGAAAAACAGTTTTTATTTACCAAAACAGTATCATTCCCAAATAGATGATTTTCTAGCATATTCAATTTGTAATACGGAAACTCTTTTTTATATAAAGGATTGTTTTGAAAAATATAATTATTTAATTGACCCTCACACAGCTGTAGCATATGGTGTTTATTTGAATTTAAAAAATAAATTAAAGGGGAAAACGCTAATTATAAGTACTGCAAGTCCTTTTAAATTTATTGATACAGTAAATGAGGTTTTTAAAATTGAGGAAAAAGATTTTACGTTAGCAGAAAAAATTGCTGAAAAAAGTGGCAACAAAATTCCTGATGTACTAAAAGAAATTTATGAAGGTACTTTTCAACAAGAAGTATGGTGTAAGGAAGATGCTTGCGAAAAACTAAAAAAGTTAATAGGTGAGTTAGATGAAAATTGTTAGAACTTTTGCGACTTCCGCAAATTTAGGTCCTGGTTTTGATTGTCTGGGTATTTGTTTTGATTTATATAATGAATATGAATTTTTTCTTTCCGATAAGTATACAATTGAAGGTTTTAGTGAAAAATTTTCAAATCCTAGCGACAATCTTATTGTTAAAAGTTATGAAAAAGTTTTTTTATTAAAGAATAAGAAGATTCAATTTTTAACAATTAGGCAAAAGATTCAAAATATTCCTGTATCAAGAGGTCTTGGCAGTAGTGCATCATGCATAGTTGCAGGTATCATAATGGCCAATGAAATTCTTGGTGGTATTTTGTCCAAAGATGAAATTTTTCAAATTGCAAGTATGATTGAAGGACATCCGGATAATGTTGCTCCTTTAATATTTGGTGGGTTCACCTGTAGTTTTCAAGAAGATAAGTATCATTATATTAATCTTGATGTAGCGAGTAATTTGCAATTTTTTTTCCTCATTCCTAATTTTGAATTATCTACTGAAGTAGCTAGGGCTTCATTACCGAGTTGTGTTTTATTAGAAGAGGTAGTATCTACTTTATCGCATAGTATTTTGATGGTAAAAGCGTTAGAAAAGGGGGACTTTTCTTTATTAAAAATGGCAAAAAAAGATCTCATTCATGAGCCATATCGATACCAATTCATTGATCCAAAGAAAGAAATGAGAAAGATATTAGAAGATTATGAAGATATAGTAGGTTTAATTAGTGGGGCTGGACCAAGTATACTTTTAATTAGTGAACAGGATATTAAAAATAAATTTAGTATTAAAAATTGGCAATTAGTAAGTGTCAAAATTTCTAACGTAGGAGCGTATGTATATGAGAGATAGTGAATATTTGATTGTCCACAAATCAATTCTTCCTCCATATTTTGAACAGGTCATTGCTGCAAGAGAGTTGATAAACAATCAAAAAATTAATATTTGTGATGCATGTAAAATGCAAAGTATTAGTCGTTCTACTTACTATAAGTACAAAGATTTTATTTTCAGACCGACAATAGATAGCGGAAATAAAGCCCTTTTTGCTATCAAAACGATTGATGAAAAGGGAATTCTATCTTCTATTTTACAAATCATATATGATAATAGTGGAAATGTCATTTCAATTAATCAAGATGCTCCCATTGATAAAAGTGCATATATTACTATGATGATTGATATAAGTGATTTAAAAATTGATTTAGAATCTTTACAAAAATTAATATCTTTCTGTTATGGTGTAAAATCAATTGATATAATGGGGGTAGAATAATGAAGAAAGCAAGAATTGCTATTTTAGGTTATGGAGTTATTGGTAAGGGAGTCTTTAAGATATGCTTAGAAAAAGAAGAAATTGAGGTTATAAAAATATTTGATTATAAGGAAAATTTCGATAAGCAATATGCCAATCTCTTTACAGATAATTTAGAAGATATTATCAATGATAATAAGATCGATATAGTTGTTGAAGTTTTAGGTGGATATGATTTTGCTAAAAAAGCCTGTGTTCTCACGTTAAGTAAACACAAACATCTAGTAACTGCTAATAAGGAAATTGTCGCAAATGATATTGATGAGTTGACTAAACTTGCAAGGGATAATAAAGTTTCTTTTTGTTATGAGGCAAGCGTAGGTGGAGCCATTCCTATTATAAAAAATTTGAAAGAACTTACTTTAGTGAATCGTATTCAAAAAATTATTGGAATTTTAAATGGGACAACAAATTATATTCTTAGTAGAATAAGTGAGGGGATGAGTTTTGAGGAAGCCTTGAAATTAGCTCAAGAAAAAGGATTTGCAGAAAAGGATCCTACTACTGATTTAGAAGGTTATGATATGATGCGAAAAATTGCTATTTTATCAGATATTGCTTGGAATACTAAAATTAATATTCATGATATAAAGCATTCCTCGTTTAGTCTTATTCACAATTATGATATGAAGAAAAATTATCAAACAATGAAGTATGTGTGTGAAGCTTTTAAAGATAACAATAAAATATTCATTTCAGTAGGTTTAATGGAATTGGATAATCAAGAAGTATTATGCAAAATCAACGAGGAAGACAATGGTGTAATTGTTGAAACCTCTTTAGCCGATAAACTGGTTTTTATTGGCAAGGGGGCTGGTAGTTTGCCGACTGCTTCTGCAATAGTTAGCGATATCTATGATATTATCAATCAAAGAGTATTAGATACTTATGATAATTTCAATAAATATGTAATTAATGAGGTGCAATAATGAAAAAATACAATTTAGCAATTGTGGGAGTTACAGGACTTGTAGGACGAATGTTCTTAAAAATTTTAGATGAATATCATTTTCCTTTTCATCAATTACTCCTTTATGCTTCAAAGAAAAGTGCTGGTAAGAAAATAGTTTTTAAAAATAAAGAGTATATTATTAGAGAATTAAGCGAGGAAGCTTTTGATGATGTTGATATTGTTTTATTTAGTGCTGGTAGTAAAGTCTCTCAAGAATATGCACCTTTAGCTGTTCAAAAAGGTGCATATGTAATTGATAATTCAAGTGCTTGGCGAATGGATGATAATTGTGCCCTAGTAGTACCAGAAGTGAATATGGATGATATTTTTGTGAAAAGTAAAATAATAGCAAATCCTAATTGTTCAACAATTCAGGCAGTTTTACCACTAAAAATTTTAAATGATCATTTTGGCATCAAAAGGGTAACTTATACAACTTATCAAGCGGTAAGCGGTTCTGGTCAAAAAGGAATTGAAGATTTAAAAAGAACGAAAAATAATCATACCAATATATTTTACCCGTATGATATTTCTAAAACGTGTATACCAGAAATTGATGAATTTTTAGATAATGGTTATACAAAAGAAGAAATGAAAATGATAAATGAAACAAGAAAGATTTTACATTTAGAAAATTTACCAATTGTTGCCACTTGTATTAGAGTTCCTGTTGAAAATTGTCATGGAGTTTCTATGACAATTGAACTTGTAAAAAAATTTGAAATTGAACAGATAAAACAAGTTTTACAACAACAAGATGGAATTATTGTTTATGATGATGTACAAAATCATAAATATCCTAATTCAATTATTGCGAATAATCAAGATAAAGTTTATGTTGGACGAATTAGAAAAGATTTATCAACTGAAAATGGAATTGTGTTATATTGTGTAGCTGATAATATTAGAAAGGGTGCCGCTAGTAATGCAATACAAATTGCAATGGCTTTGATAAAAAAATTATGATAAAAGTAGCAAAATTTGGTGGTTCTAGTTTAGCAAATAGTGAGCAATTTAAAAAAATAAAAAAAATTATTTTTGAAGATCAAACAAGAAAGATTATTGTCGTATCGGCGCCAGGTAAACAAAATAAAGATGATCATAAGATAACTGATTTACTTTATCTAATCTATGCGCATTTAAAATATGGAGTTGACGCAAACAATATTTTTGATATTGTTAAAAGTAGATATGTAGAAATTAAGACAACATTAGCATTAGACATTGACCTTGAAAAAGAATTTGCTATACTAAAAGCAAATCTAAATCAAAAGATAAGTGAAGAATTTTTAGTTAGTAGAGGAGAATATTTTTGTGCAAAATTATTAGCAGAATACATAGGCTATACATTTGTCGATGCCAAAAATTTGATTTATTTTGATTATAATGGGAAATTAGATGAACAAAAAACCAAAGATGCATTAATAAATCAATTCATAAAAACTAAAACAATTGTTATACCTGGTTTTTATGGTTCTTACCCAGATGGGAATATTCATCTTTTTTCAAGGGGGGGTTCAGATGTCACAGGTGCGGTAGTCGCAAAGGCTCTTTCAGCAGGTCTTTATGAAAATTGGACCGACGTTTCAGGATTTTTGGTAGCAGATCCTAAAATTGTTAGTCATCCTAAAAAGATAAAAGAGATTTCTTATGAAGAATTACGCGAATTATCATACATGGGTGCGCATGTGCTTCATGAAGAAACTATTTTTCCTGTGCAAGAATTAGAGATTCCGATTAGTATTAAAAATACCAATCGTCCTGATGATGAAGGTACAATCATTTCTTCTAACTGTCAGGATTCTTCACAAATTATCACAGGAATTACTGGTAAAAAATCTTATGAATCAATCACCATAATCAAAAAGCCAAAAGTCCCAAAAATAAAAGTAATGAGAGATGTTTTGGCAGTTTTAGATAAATATCATCTTGATGTTGAGCATATTCCATCAAGTATTGATACGTTTAGTTTAATTATTGAAGCAAACGATCTTGTTAAGAAAAATTATGAAGTTCTGGCAGATATAAAAAAAATTGATGCTGTTCAAGATGTAATTATTGATACTGATATTGCACTTATTGCAGTTGTAGGCAGAAACATGGCAACTAAACCTGGCATTAGTGCCAAAATTTTTGCCATTTTTGGGCAAAATGACATTAATATTAAGGTAATTGCTCAAGCATCACAAGAACTTAGTATTATTGTTGGAGTTTCTAATCATCAATTTGAAAAGGCGATTAGAGCAATGTATGATTGTCTTGTTTTACAATAAAAGGTTAGGATAAAAACAGTTCATAAAGTATAGTTATATTATAAATTGTTATACTAAAATTGACTTATAATTTATTGTAAATGCTATTATAAGAAGAAAGGGGTTTAGATGAAGAAATTTTTTCAATTTTCTTTATTGATACTTTTGGGTATGGTGATGATGAGTTGTAAAAAAAGGGAGACTATTGAATTAAAAAATCTTCAATTTAAAGACAATGATAACTTTTCGACATTAAGTCAAGTTAATTATCCTTCTTTAAATTATGAAGTAGGTAGTATAGATAATGACATGATTGCTGAAATAAATCATTTTTCTTATAAATTAATAAAGAAAATTTTTACTGTTCAAGATAATCAACTTTTTGCTCCTCTTAGTCTTTATATGGCACTATCTATGCTTGTAGAAGGTACCTCTTCAACAACAAGTGCTGAGTTAGAAAATTTATTGGGACAAAAAAGAGAGAAATTAACAAAACAACTGAAACTCATTTATGAGAACAATTATTATTCTAATCAAAATGGTCGAGTGTATTTGGCTAATTCTCTTTGGTTGAAAAAAGGTTTAAAGATTAATTCAGAATATCTAAATTTTATAAAAGATAATTTTTATGCACAAAGTTACGAAATTGATTTCACAAAGAGAAAGGAAAAAGATAAAATTATTAAATGGATAAATTATTATACAGAAAATGTATTAAAATTAGATAGGAATAATTATCAGATAGAAGACAATCTAGCCTTATTGCTTTTGAATACAATTTATTTTGACAATAAGTGGCTAATAGCATATGATAAAGAAAAAACAGTTGAAGATACATTTTATCTCGATAAAAATAATACTAAAATGGTTGAGTATATGAATCACCAAATATCAACTCTTTACAAGAAAACTAGCGAATATGTAGTTGTAATGGATTATTTTGAAAATAACAATACAATCACATATATTATGCCAACTATTCCTTTCGATAAACTATGTTCAAAAGATTTTACAAGTTTTACTAATGATTTGGTTATGGGTGAGGTTAATCTTTCTGTTCCTAAGTTTGACTATAGTAAGGAATATAATCTTAATGAAGCATTAAAAAGTTTAGGAGTAAGAAAAATTTTTGAAAAAGATAGTTTAAATAAAATTGGTGAAAATTTATCTGTCAATTATATAAAACAAAATGTTGGTATAAAGTTAAGTGAAAGTGGTGCAAAAGCTGCTGCAGTAACTTCAATTGGTATCATGAAATCATCATTAGTAGTAGATCCTATCACTATTAAACTTGATCGTCCTTTTTTATATTTGATCAAAGATGCGAATAATGTTTTGTTATTTGTCGGAATTTTGAATTATCCAACTACTTCAAACGCTTCTTTCTGAAGCGTTTTCATTTGCAAATCGGTTCTAAAAATTTAAAAAAATGATATAATAGTTTCGTATCAAACTATTTGAGATAGAACTATTTTGGAGGCTTTTATGAAACAGAAGAAATTAGGTGGAGAAATATCATCAATTAAAAATTTATTTAATCGAAATGTAGAAAATAGTGAGGTCTTTCGTTATGTTAATATGATAACTAGTACCAATTCTTTTATTCTCGGTTTTTTAGAGCGCCATCAAGATATAGATATTTATCAAAAAAATATTGAAGAAAAATTTTTAATAACAAAATCCACAACATCAAAAATTTTGAAATTAATGGAACAAAATGGTCTAATAGAAAGAATAGGTGTTGATAGCGATGCTAGACTCAAAAAAATAGTTTTGACGGAGAAGGGTCTTGCCATTAATGAATCGGTTCGTTCAACACTAGATGAAGTTGAAAAAAAGGCTTTAGAAGGTTTTGAACCTCATGAAATTACTCAACTTTATTCCTATTTTGAACGAATTAAGAATAATTTAAAAAAATAAAAGGAGGAGAATATGTTAAAGACAATTTTAAAAAGCGTAAGAGAGTATAAAAAACCATCCTTTTTGGCTCCACTTTTTGTTGGATTAGAAAGTTTAGTGGAATGTATTATGCCATTTATCATTGCTCAATTGATTAATTTCTTACAGAATAAATCTGATGCAAGTGAAGCCTTAGAAAAGTCTGATATGACTTATTTAATCATTGTTAGTATTATTTTATTGGTGTGTGCAATGTTATCATTACTTTTTGGTTATCTTGCGGGAAGATTTTGTGCAAAAGCATCTTGTGGTCTTGCAAGAAATTTAAGGCATGATTTATACTATCAAGTACAAAATTTTTCTTTTGAAAATATCGATAAATTTTCATCATCAAGTTTGGTTACAAGATTGACAACTGATGTTAACAATGTACAAATGGCTTATAATATGGGAATCAGAATGGCAATTAGAGTTCCTTTAATGATGATATTTTCTAGTATTATGACATTTATGATTAGCGCAAAATTAGCACTTATATACATAGCCTTATTACCATTTTTGGGGGTTGGTTTATATATCATTGTAAAATTTGCAATGGGAAAATTTAATAAAGTGTTTACTAAATATGATGCCTTAAATTCATCTGTTCAAGAAAATATCAATGGAATTAGGGTTGTAAAAACGTATGTTCGTGAAGATTTTGAAAAGCAAAAGTTTGCAAAAGCTTCAGATGATGTATGTGAAAATTTTGTTAGTGCAGAAAAAATAGTGGCATGGAATTCGCCAATTATGCAATTTTCGATGTATACTGCTACAATTTTAGTATGTTTTTTTGCTTCAAGAATGATTATTCATAGTGGTGGTGATAGTTTAGCAGTAGGTGATTTAACAGCACTTTTACAATATGGAATTCAAATTTTGTCTAGTTTAATGATGCTTTCAATGGTCTTTGTTATCATTTCTATGTCACTTCCTAGTATGAGAAGAATATCAGAAGTATTGAATGAAAAAAGTAGTCTTACAAATCCTGAAAATCCAATAATGGAAGTTAAAAGTGGTGATGTTGAATTTAGAAATGTTTCTTTTAAATATTCAAAACACGCGGAAAAAGATGCTTTATCTAATATTAATTTAAAGATTAAATCTGGCCAAACAATTGGTATTATTGGTGGAACTGGTTCTTCTAAAACTACTCTTGTTAATTTAATCAGTAGGCTTTATGATGTAACAGAGGGTGAGGTATTAGTAGGGGGAATCAATGTTAAAGATTACGATTTAACAACTCTTCGAAATCAAGTATCGGTTGTATTACAAAAAAATGTTTTATTTAGTGGAACTATCAAAGATAATCTACGATGGGGTGATAAAGAAGCCACAGATGAAGAAATGATACATGCATGCAAACTTGCTTGTGCTGATGATTTTATTCAGACATTTCCCGATAAATATAATACGATGATAGATCAAGGAGGAACAAATGTTTCGGGTGGTCAAAAACAAAGATTATGTATTGCAAGGGCTTTGTTAAAACATCCTAAAATTTTAATTTTAGATGATTCAACAAGTGCAGTTGATACAAAAACAGATGCAACTATTAGAAGAGCATTTAAAGAAAATATTCCTAATATAACAAAGTTTATTATTTCACAACGTATTTCTTCTGTTGAAGATGCAGATAAAATTATCGTTTTAGATGATGGAAAAATAAGCGGTTTTGATACTCATGAACAATTACTTAAAAATAATGAAATTTATAAAGAAGTATATGAAATTCAAAATAAGATTGGAGGTGCACATTAATGGCAGAAGCAAGGAAAATACCACCTCGTGGTCCAATGAGAGGAATGGGGCAACATCCTACAAATATAAAAGGTGTTATGCCTAAGATTTTGAAATTATTGTTTAAAAATTATGGTGTCGCAATGGTTGTTATCTTAATTTGTTTAGTGATAGCAGCAGTAGCAGGAATTACAGGACCTATGTTTTTACAAAGAATTACAGATGAAGTTATTGAACCAACTTTAAAAGGTGAAATTAGTATGGATCTATGGCAATCAAAACTTTTGTCTTTGATAATGTCAATGATTGCAATTTATTCAGTATGCTTGATTGCAACAACACTTCAAACACAAATATTGGCAAGAGTTGGACAAAGATTTTTAAATAAAATTCGTAAACAATTATTTAATAAAATGCAATCTTTGCCTATTAAATATTTTGATAGTCATCCTCATGGTGAAATTATGAGTTATTATACAAATGATGTTGATGCTATTAGACAATTTGTAACTCAAAGTTTAATCCAATTTATATCAACTTTTTTATCACTTACTTTTACAATTTGTTTAATGATTCATTATAGTGTTTGGCTAACCTTACTAGTATTTGTTGGTGCTTCTTTGATGATCTTAGTAACTAAAAAAGTTGGTGGGAATAGTGCTAAATATTTTATTCAAAACCAAAAAACAACTGCTGATGTAGAAGGCTATATCGAGGAAATGATGCATGGTCAAAAGGTTGTTAAAGTCTTTTGTTATGAGGATGAATCTAAGGCAAGATTTGATAAATTAAATGATGAATTATGTCTTGCCGCAACAAATGCGAATCATTATGGTAATACTTTGATGCCAATTATGCATAATATTGGTAATATTTTCTTTGTATTACTTGCAATCATAGGTTGTTTTTTGGCTATAAACAATGTACCTAATCTTGGAGTTTTCTTTAAAAATGATGAAGGAAAACTTGTGATTGCAGGGATGAATACATTGACAATCGGTATTATTGTTGCTTTTTTAAATATGAGTAGACAATTTTCACAAAGCGTAGGTCAAGTATCACAACAAGTTTCAATGGTTGCAATGGCATTAGCGGGAGCAAAACGTGTTTTTGATTTTCTTGATGAAAAAGAAGAGGAAGATAGTGGATATGTTACACTTGTTTATGCCAATAAAGATCAAGATGGTACGATTACAGAGTCCCCTACTAGAACTGGTCTTTGGGCATGGAAACATCCTCATTCAGATGGTACAATAACTTATACGCAATTAAAAGGAGATATCGTTTTAAATGAAGTAGATTTTGGCTATGTTCCCGAAAAAATTGTTTTACATGATGTATCTATTTACGCAAGACCTGGACAAAAAATTGCTTTTGTAGGTGCTACGGGTGCGGGAAAAACAACAATTACGAATTTAATCAATCGATTCTATGATATTCAAGATGGTAAAATTCGATATGATGGAATTAATATCAATAAAATAAAAAAAGATGATTTAAGAAGATCACTTGGGATTGTTTTACAAGATACGAATTTGTTTACAGGAACGGTGATGGAAAATATTAGATATGGCAGACTTGATGCAACCGATGAAGAGGTGTATAAAGCAGCTAAAATTGCAAATGCCTATGATTTTATTACAAGACTACCAGAGGGATTTAATACAATGCTTACAGGTGATGGTGCCAATCTTTCGCAAGGTCAAAGACAATTGCTATCTATTGCTAGAGCCGCGATTGCGGATGCACCAGTTATGATTTTAGATGAAGCAACTTCATCAATTGATACAAGAACTGAAGCCTTAGTTCAAAGAGGAACCGATCAGTTAATGAAAGGAAGAACGGTTTTTGTGATTGCTCATCGCTTATCAACAGTTCAAAATAGCGATGCAATTATGGTTTTAGATCATGGAAGAATTATTGAAAGAGGTTCACATGAAAGTTTGATTGAACAAAAAGGTACGTATTATCAATTATATACAGGAGCTTTTGAACTGGAATAGAGTATAATAAATGGTTTAGCATACTCTATGAATTTTTAGAAAGGAAATAAAGATGAAAAATATAACCCATTTTGAAAAGGTTTCATTTGAACAATTTCAAAAAGATATATTGAAAAATACCAAAATTAAAAATAAAATTGAAGAAATGTATGATAATATTCAATTGCCAAAAAGAGCAACTATAGGTTCTGCAGGATATGACTTCTTTTTACCATTTGATATTGTTTTAAAACCTCAAGAGTCCATTATTATTCCAACTGGTATTAGATGTCAAATGAACGATGAATATGTTTTACAAATTTATCCTAGAAGTAGTTTAGGCTTTAAATTCCGACTTCAACTTGATAATGTCGTTGGTATCATTGATAGTGATTATTATTATGCGTGTAATGAAGGCCATATTATGATTAAAATATCCAATTTGTCTTTTGAGAACAAACAAGTAGAACTTGTAAGAGGTGAAGCTTTTGTTCAGGGTATTTTGTTAACATATGGTAAAACAATGGATGATAATACCTATGACATTAGAAAAGGTGGCTTGGGAAGCACAAATAAATAAAATAAAATCTAATAGTAGCACGAAAAGATAATTTGAAATAAAATAGGTTACTATTAGATTTTTCTTTAAAAATTTGCCATTTTTTTTAAAAGTGAATTGAAAGAAAAAATCGTAATATTATGTTATAATATTACAAAAAATCATGTAAAAAGGTGAAAATTATGAAACGCTTTTCTGCTATAAAATGGTATATAAAAAAATATTGGTGGAAGTATTTTATGACAATGGTTTTATCAATTGGTATTATTTATTGTGACATAAAAAAACCAGAAATTATTGGTGAAGCTGTTGATTTAATCGGATTAGGACAAATTAATAAAAAAACTTTATTTTCTTTATTAATTTTTTTAATTGCAATTGTGATAATTAAATTTATTATCAGTATTGTTAAAAGTATTTGCCTTGGAAATTTATTTCATCAATTATTTTATCAAATCAAAATTCGTTTTATGAAAAACATTCTTCTTCAGGATGCAGATTATTTTACTATCTATCATCCAGGAGATTTAATGACAAGAGCTACCTCAGATACTTTTTCAATGGCTAATGTCTCAACTCATTTGATTTTTGGTTTGATTACTGTTATTTTAACGATTATTATGACGGCTATTTCAATGATTAATTTAGATCCACTCCTTACTCTATACTCGATTTTACCATTGCCTTTCATCTTTATTGTTGTAGTTACAATGAGACCTAAAATTAGTGATAATTGGCGACTCGTGCGTAAAAAAAATTCAATAATGGGAAATCTTGCGATGGAAAGTGTGCAACATGTCAAATTAATTAGAGCGTTTGTCAATGAAGAGGAAGATTATCAAAAATTAAAACATTCAGCTCAAGATTGTTATGATACAGAAAAAAAATCTGTTATGATGCAATCAACATTTGGACCTACTTTTCGTTTTTTCACTAACATTAGTCAATTGGTTGCCTATGGATATGGGGCTTACCTCATTATTAATCAAGAATTAACGGTTGGTGAATTGATAACTTTTAGCCTTTTGCTTGCTCAATTTTCGGGTCCAATGATGCAACTTGGCAATCAAGTAGCACAATTTACGCAAAGTGCGATTTCGTTTGATCGTGTGACAGAAGTTTTGCAAGCCAAACCAGAAATAGTTGATCGTGATAAGGCTATAAGTATAAATAGTTTTGAAAAGATTGAATTTAGCAAGTATACTTTTTCTTATCCTAAAACGGATTTAGAAATTTTAAAAGGCCTTGATTTAAATATTATCAGTGGTAAATCATTAGGAATTGTAGGAAAAACTGGTAGTGGAAAAAGTACACTTATTAGACAACTTTTGCGACGTTTTCCCGTTAATGATGATGATAGTTTAAAAATAGATGGTGTATCCATTAATGAATATAAAAAATATGATATTCGCAAATTAGTGGCTTATGTCCCTCAAGAGCATTTATTATTTGCTAGAAGTGTGAAAGATAATATTTTGATGGGGAAAATAGAGAATGCTCATATTGATTTAAATTATGCTATCAAAATGGCTGATTTTGAAAAAGATTTAGTTTTTTTAGAAGATGGACTAGACACAATTGTTGGAGAATATGGAGTAACCTTATCTGGTGGACAAAAACAAAGGTTATCTATTGCAAGAGCTTTGATGAAAGATGCTCCTATTTTAATTCTTGATGATTCTCTCAGTGCTGTTGATGGTACTACTGAGGCTAATATTATTCAAAATTTAAAAGAAATTAGAAAAAATAAAACGAATATTATTGTTGCTCATCGTCTAACAGCGGTTGAAGATTGCGATGAAATTATTGTAATGGACAATGGGAAAATTGTTGAAAGAGGAACTCATGAAGAATTAATGGATAAAAAGGGTTGGTATTTTGAACAATATGTCATTCAAGAAATGGGAGGTAAAACCCATGCGTAAAAAAGTAAGTGAACAACAAATAAAAAATAAAAAAACTTTTGATAAATATTATAATTATTCTGCAGAAGTTGTTTTGAAACGAGTATTAAAGTATGCTTGGAAAAGTAAAACGTTAATTATTTTATCACTTTTATTTTTAGTTGGATATACTTATTTGGAGTTATTACAGCCAAAATTGATTAATACTGTTTTAGATGATCATTTATTAGGTGTACAAACAGTATGGGAAAAAGTTGATGATGGAAGTGTAAGTTATAATGGAAACAAATATGAAAAAGTATCAAAAGATGATCTTGATGAAAGTTCAGAAGTGATTTCGATTTTATATCTTGATGGAAAATATTATGTTTCGAGTGGTATGTATAGTAGTAGTCATGTAACTGAATATGATGAAGAAACAGATGAATTAATTTTAAATGATGGAACTAGAATTCAGACAACCATTCTTTCCAAAGATGATTTAAAGAAATTTTATCAGCCAAGTATATCGCCCATTATTCAATTACTAGTTATTTATGGTACTTTGACGATAATAATTATTATTTTTAGATATTTTCAACATGTTTTCTTTTTGACCGCATCAATGAGGCTTACTCTTGATATTCGAAATGATGCTTTTAGTAAGTTAAATAGGTTACCAATGAAGTATTTTATTTCAGAACCAAGTGGTAAAGTTGTAACTAAGATTACGAGTGATTCAGAAGGAGTTAGAGGACTTTACCAAGTCATTTTTTCTATTTTAACAGCTGCTATCTCATTAATCATGGTTTATGTTGAATTATTTAAAGTGAATTGGATGTTATCGCTTTTAACTCTTCTTGCAACTCCTTTAATTCTTTTATGGATGACTGTTTATCGTAGGGTGAATAATAAATATCATCATCGAATTAGAGAAATGAATTCAATTATCAATGCTGCAATGGCTCAGTATGTTGATGGAATATCAATAATTCAACAATTTAACAAAGAAGAAACAATGACAACTGAATATGATGAATTATTAATTACGAATTATGGTAATAAGATGAAAGCATTGAAAATCAATTCTATTTTTGGAGGCGAACTTTTATTATTAATTCAAAATGGCTTATTAGCCTTAATCATTTATTATTTTGGTCGCCAATTTTTAAGTGCAGAAGGAGCAATAACAGCAGGTGCTCTATATTTATATGTAACCTACATTACAAAAATTTTTGATCCAATTAGAGAAATCTTTGCTAATCTAAATTCACTTGAAGATTCTTTTGTGGCATCAAGTAGAATTTTTGATTTATTAGATCAAGAAGAAGATAAATATTTAGGGTTTAATGAAAGACCTAATTTTAAAGGAGACATTAAATTTATTGATGTTAGTTTTGCTTATGATGAAAGTGATGTATTAAAACATATCAATATGCATGTCAAACCAGGGCAATTTATAGGGCTTGTTGGGCATACAGGTTCTGGTAAATCAACGCTAATGATATTACTTCAAAGATTTTATGATTTAGTTGATGGTAAGATTTTAATTGATGATGTTGACTTTATGAATTATACAAAACAAGAAGTTAGAAGTAATATTGGTTATGTATTACAAGAGCCAGCACTATTTAGTGGTACGATTAAATCAAATATTACGTTTGGTATTGATGCTTCTGATGATGAAGTGGAAAGAGTACTAGAAATGATAGGGGCTAAAAAATTTGTTAAAGATTATCCCGATGGTATTCATACTAAATTGGAATATTTAGGTAGTAATTTATCAACTGGAGAAAAACAATTGATATCCTTTGCAAGAATTTTATTAAGAAATCCTGCTATTTTAATATTAGATGAGGCTACGGCTAATATTGATACTGAAACTGAGATTCTAATACAAAATGCTTTAAAGGTTTTAGCTGCTGGTAGAACCACTTTTGTGGTTGCACACCGACTTTCAACAATTAGATATGCTGATAACATTTATGTATTAGATGATGGAAAAATTGTTGAATCTGGTACTCATGATGAATTATATAATAAAAATGGGAAGTATCGAGCAATGTATGAAGCTCAATATAGTAATCAAAAGGAAAAAGTAGCGTAGATACAATCTACGCTATTATTATTTTTAAATACATTGCTAAATAAAATAAATTATGATAGAATAAAAATAAATTTAGTAAATATAATTAAAGGAGAATATAAAATGCATCTGTTGAAACATTTTATAACAATTACTAAACATCGTCATAAAGTTATGAAATATTGCTTCAAAATTGGTCTTTATAAACAGGGTTTACTCCATGATTTTTCCAAATATAGTTTTGTTGAATTTTTCAATGGAGCAAAGTATTATAAGGGAACAAGGAGTCCAATTAGTGAGGAAAGAAAAAAAATAGGATTCAGTAAAGCATGGTTACATCATAAAGGACGTAATAAACATCATCCTGAATATTGGCTTGATTTAGATTTAAATGATAAAATCTACAAACCAGTTCCTATGCCTAATAAATATATTTTTGAAAGTTTTTGTGATCATTTAGCAGCATCTAAAGTTTATAATAAGAAAAAGTTTAAACCCCAAATGGTTTGGGATTATTATTATAATAAGGAAAGATATTATCTTCCTATACATGATAAAACGCGAGAAAAATTTGAATTTTTATTAAAAATTTACCTTGAAAAAGGAGAAAAAGAAACTTTTAAATATATGCGAAAAGCGTTAAAAAAAGAAAAATCTAAGGAGAATGATGTATGAATGCAAAAATTAATATAAAAGATAGTATTTTAGAAACAAATCGTTTAGTGTTACGTCCCTTTAAAAGAAGTGATTTAGATGATTTTTATGCATATGCAAAGGTTTGGGGTGTTGGTCAAATGGCAGGATGGCTTCCCCATCAATCAATTAAACAATCACAAGAAATTTTAGAAAAATTTATTGAGGGAGAGAAAACTTTTGCAATTGTATATAAAAACAATCATAAAGTAATTGGATCAATTGGAATTGAGAATTTAAGAAATATTGATGAAGAAAAATTGAAAAAACTAAAAGGAAGAGAACTGGGATTTGTTTTATCTAAAGAATATTGGGGTTTAGGAATCATGCCAGAAGCAGTAAAAAAAGTGATTGACTATTTATTTCATGATTGTAATTTAGATTTTATTACATGCTCATATTTTATTGACAACAATCAATCAAAAAGAGTTCAGGAAAAGTGTGGATTTAAATTTTTAAAAAAAGTTATTCTGCCAACTCAAATGCAAGAAGAAAAAGAAGGAAATTTAAATATTATATATAAAAATGATATTGTATCTTAAATAAGATAGTTATATTAATTGAAAAAAACTTTCAAATATTGTATAATAGATGATAGTTTAAAGATATAAAGGAGCGAACCTATGAAATATTGTAGTAAATGTGGAAAAGAATGTCAAGATAATGCTTCATTTTGTGAAAATTGTGGTCAAAAATTAACTTTTCAAAATTCATCATCAATTGAATATAGCGATAAATCGAAATTGGCGTGTGGGTTACTTCAAATATTTCTAGGAGGACTCGGGGTTGGACGTTTTTATTCTGGACATACTGGTATTGCGATTGCACAAATTTTAGTCACAATATTTACTTTCGGAATTGGTTCAATTTGGGGATTGATAGATGGAATTGTTATCCTTTGCAATGATAAGTTTACGGATTCAAAAGGTAAAATGATGAAAGATTAAAGCCACAAAGCATTAGAATTCTAATGCTTTTTCTCTTGTTTAAAATGAAAGCAATGATGATAAGAAAATGTTAGGAGTAAGATGATGAAACCAGTAGGATTTAAAATTATAAATAATGATGCATATTTAAATGGTTATAAATTAGAAGATTTAGCAAAAAAATATACAACACCATTATATTTAGTAGATGAATTTAGTGTTAGAGAAGCAATTAGGGATTATCAAAAATATTTTAGGGGTCAAAATTTTAAATCTACAATTGTTTATGCTTCAAAGGCTTTTTTAGTACCAAAAATGGCACAAATTATTAATGAATATAACTTATATATGGATGCGGTTAGTATGGGGGATTTATACGTAGCTTTAAATGCTAATTTTCCTGCTAACCATTTGGTATTTCATGGTAATAATAAATCAAAAGAAGAATTAATTTTTGCAATTGAAAATAAAATTGGATTAATTGTTGTAGATAATTATTATGAATTAAAGAACTTAATCCAATTATGTGAAGAAAGAAAAATAGTACAAAATATTTTATTTCGTGTAAATCCAGGTATTGATGCGCATACACATCAATATATTCAAACTGCTAAATTTACTTCTAAATTTGGTGAAAGTATTTATGATGAAAAAACGATAGATAATATCATGAAAACCATAACTACGACCAAATCCTTAAATTTATTAGGGTTTCATGCTCATATTGGTTCTCAAATACATGAAATGGAAGCTTTTAAAATGGAAATTGATAAAATGATTAAATTTCAAATGGAGATTGCTAGTAAATATAAGTATTCTTTACCACTTTTAAATTTAGGTGGAGGATTTGGTATAAAATATGAGTATCAAGAAAAAAGTCTATCTATTAAAGATATGATGTCTGGTTTAAGTCAGAAATTAGATGACATGTTGGTTTCTAATAATATGATTAAAGAGGTGATGATTGAACCTGGACGCTCAATTATAGGACCAGCAGGGATTACTTTATACGAATGTGCACAAATCAAAAAAACATATGGGGGTAAAAATTATTTATTTGTAAATGGTGGTATGACTGATAATATTAGACCTGCACTTTATCATGCGGTATACGAATGTGATATTGTAAATAAAATGAATAATCAGAAAGAAATTTTAGTAGATGTTGTAGGGAAGTGTTGTGAATCAGGTGATATCATTAGGCATAATGTCTTAGTACCTCATATTGATAGTGGTGATATTATGGTTGTTTACGCAACAGGAGCATACAATTATTCGATGTCATCAAATTATAATAATTTATTCAAACCGGCTGTTGTTTTGTTGGGAGAAAAACCGATAATTATTAGCCGAAAGGAAAATATAAATGATTTAACTAGATTGTTTAAATAACATATTAAAAACATATAAAGGATGAAAAATTATGAAACAAAGTAAAAAAGGAATAAAGTATATTGGCTACTTGGTCATCAGATATTTACCAATGTTAATAATTATAATGTTGATGTCAGGTATTGATTCAGCTACTTATACTTATGTTTCAATGTTTATAAAATATATAATATCAGTTTTAGAAAATGATGCCACATCTGTAAATAATTTGCCACAGTTTGTAATTGATATTTTCAATCAAGGTGAAACTAAAATTCAAATGATAACATATGCGGCAATCGGACTTTTTCTATTTCAATTCGCTAGAGGTGTTTTTAAATTTTTGATGGGATTCTATCGTCAATTTTTTGGTGAAACACTTGCTAAAAAAATAAGGAAAGATATGTATGCACATATTCAATCTTTACCATATAGTTATCACAATAATGTTGATACGGGTGATTTAATACAACGATGTACAACTGATAATGAGACAATTAGAAACTGTTTATGTTCGCAACTTCCTGAATTAATATCAATTTTTGCGGTACTGATTACAGCAGTTTTACAAATGATTAGAATCAATCAAATCTTAATGTGGGTATCTTTAATCATTGTTCCACTTGCGGCAATTACATCAATTGTCTTTTGTATCTATGTTGAGAAAAAATTTACTGAAATAGAAAAAGAAGAAGCGAAATTGATGTCTATTATTCAAGAAAATATTGCAGGAGTTAGAGTGGTTAAAGCTTTCGCCAATGAATTTTTTGAAAAAGAAAAATTTGAAAAACAAAATGATATTTACTCTGCCAAAAATTTGAAATTGAATAAGATTTCAGCTATCTTTTGGGGAGTAAGTGATGCTTCTACTTTAATACAATACTTGATTACAATGGCAACCTCAATTTTTTT
>ULPE01021262.1_pt1 | contig 58185 bp, 64 predicted proteins | sample 1953211 | NCBI WGS metagenome assembly ULPE01 (sample SAMEA4835621, study PRJEB28245) | human gut metagenome | biome: gut microbiome; material: fecal sample | place: Denmark | collected 2008 | reverse complement strand
TAAAGAAGGAATGGCAATAACAACAACTGGAAGTAATATACATATCGCTTCTGGGGCTATCTGCATACAAGGAAGATTTTTAGAAGAAGATTCTGGTAGAGATATTGTAACAGATACAGATAGTCAATATTGTTCGTTAGTTTTAGAAATAAATTTAGATGCAGTTAATACATCAGACAGTTTCTTGCAGGCAGACTATAAAATAATTAAAAATGCTAGTAATTATCCAGTATTAACACAAAATAACATAGTTAAAAATAATGCTGGAACATATCAATATGAATTAGCTAGATTTAGAACTTCTTCAAGTGGTATTACAGATTTTCAAGATAGAAGGACATTTTTAGATTTTGATACGATATGGGACTTTATAGAACAAGAGTGGAATATAAAGTTAACAGAATTGGAAGAATTATTAGCTAAAGTAGAAGATGGTAGTGCTTATTTCTTAAATTCTAGGTTAAAAATATTTCATAACCAAGCCGACGATTCTCAAGGAAAAGAGGGAGATATCGGCTTGGTTTATTTTGATTAGGAGGCTTAAATGGCTAGAATAAACGGTTATGTAACGCAACATAATGAAGCTTACGAATACTATATAGAATGGGAAGAATTTAATATTAATCAACAGGCTAATACATCTTCTGTAAGAGCTACTTCATATATAAGGTGTAACTCTCATACTTCTTGGGCGAATAATAAAACACAAAGATTATGGATTGCTGGAAGAGAGTTTAGTAATACATTAAATATAAGCTTAAGCCCAGGTACCGTTGTACAACTTGTAAGTGCTACGGTAGACAACATTGGACATAATTGGGATGGAAGTTTAAATATCGAAATTGCAGCATCTGGAGATTTGCCAAGTGGTTCAGGGTATGGACCGCTTTGGGGAGAAGCAAAAGCAAATGTATGGTTAACACAAATAGCAAGACAAGCTAACTTCTTATCTATAGATATTCAAAATGCGAATCTGGAACATTTTGATGTTTATTATAATTTAGATAAAACAGTAGATGCAATACAATATAAAGTAAATAATGGAGCTTGGCAAAATATTAATCCTTATTGGGGAAACTGGAATAAAGAAGCAACGTTTGCAGTGCAAGGACTAACTCCTAACACAAATTATTCAATACAATTAAAGGCCACAGTTAATGGAATAGATAGTTATTCTTCTGTATACAACGTAAGAACATTAGATATCGCTAGATTTACCAATCTAAGCGATTTCTTTTTTGGAGATGTTGTTAATATAACAAAGACAAATGAATCAAACTGGTGGAATTATCTTACTATTAAAGTTGGAGAAAATGTAATTGTAGAACGTAGAGCTTTAGAATCAAACAATTTAGTATTTACTTTTACACAAGATGATTTAGACAAGTTGTACAAAGCTTTAACTAGTTTTAATAAAACAACTGTAGAATTTATATTAATAACAAATAATGAGTATCAAGATTGGTCAAGTTCTAAAAAAGTGCAATGCACATTTAACGGTAACCAAATGACAGCTCATTATTATACTCAGGACCAAATAAGAAAAAGAGCGAAAGTAATATATTACATAGCAGATGAAACACCTAAAAAAGCAGTTTTTGTAATTAAAAAAGATGGAAAATGGAGGAAGTGTATTTAATGGAAGAAAGAGATATTTTTTTCGAATCAATAAATATAGAGCCTTCTAAAATTTATACAAACTCTAAATTTAAGTTGAAAATAAAAGTTATAGGAACTTCTAGAATATTAACAGAAGATAATAATGTTTTAAATACAGAAAATAATGAAAAATTAGTTTTAGAATAAAGGAGAAAAATATGGCAGATAAAAAAATAACTGAATTAACTGAAGCTACTCAATTACAAGATAATGACATTTTTCCAATTGTTCAAAATTCCGAAACTAAAAGAATTACAGTAGCGAATGCAAGAGCAAAATTCAAAGGCGATAAAGGTGAAAATGGACAAGATGGACAACAAGGTCCAGCTGGTCCAGCAGGAACAAGTATAAATTGTGTAAAAGTAACAGATGAACAAACCGCAATATCTCAAAGTGCAGCAAATCCTAATAATATTTATTATTGGTAGGTGTTAAAAATGGGGACAGCAATAAATGGAACAAAAGTAAGTAATTTTTATATAAACGGAAGTAAAGTTAATGGATTTGCAAAAAATGGAGAAATTGTATTTAAACGAGAAGGAGATGCAGTAGCTCCTGTTTACAATTCGCTTGGAATTGTTAGAAACAATAATGCTGGAGAAACTAGAGATACACATTATGCAAAAATTGGAGATAGCGTTCGAGTCCTTATATACTTTGCAGAACAATTAGCAGTTGAGCCTAAAGTAAAAATTGCAAACAAAGAATTTGTTGCTACATATAGGCCTTTAAGTTCCACTAACGGCTTATCTGCATATTATGCAGATTGTGATTTAACAGAAGATTTAGGTTTAGATGTAGGCGAAATTCAGCTTGAAGTTTATGGATATGCTGACTCATCAGGAAATGTTGGTGTTAAACTAACAAATGCAGATATAAATAATTCAGCTCACGAATATGTAATATTTGACGATATACCTCCAGAAATAACAATAAAAGACGGAGAGAACGAAACTGTCGGAGATGCTACAAACGGCTACAGTAAGATAAGTTTTAAGATTTATGACAATGTTGCTTTGGCTGGATATACAGTAAATGGAGTAAATGGCGGAACTGTTTCACAAAGTCAATGGGGAGATATTAATAATATTACAAAAGAACTTAAAGGCTGTAAAGAAGGTAACAATATTTTAATTTTAAAAGATATGAGTGGAAATGAAGCAAGTATTGAATTTAAATTAATTTAAAGGAGATTAACAATGTTAATTATAGATGAAACTTTATATGTACCAAAAGGAGCAACTTCCATAATTGAATTTACAATAGAAGACTATATATGCCAAAAAGGGGATTTAGTAGTTTTTGCAGTAAAAAATAAAAATCAACCAGAAGAAGATAAAACAGAATTAATAAGCAAAGAAATACATATAGAAGAACCTACAAACGTTATAGAGATAAAATTAAATCACGAAGATACAAAAGATATGGAATTAAAAGAGTACAGTTACGGGTTAAATATAGAATTGGCTAATAATGATGTATTCCCTGTAATAGAAGAAGAAAAATTCATTTTAGGAAGGGTGGTTCCTAATGTCAGAAGAGTATAGATGTTCGATAAGGACAAAAATAAAAAACAAAGTACAAATATCAGGAAAAATAGGATATGGAACAGAAAATATTGGTGGTACTACTAATTATAACAATTTAGAAAATAAGCCTAAAATAAATAATATTGAATTAAAAGATAATAAAACTAGCAAAGATTTAAATTTGCAAGACAAAATGAAAGAATTTACCAATATAGAGTTAGAATCAATTTTTGGAGATTTATAGGAGGAACAAATATGGCTGAAGAAAAAAGATTTGTAGGTGAGAATGCCTTAACATACTTAAAAACATTATTGAAGAACAAATTTGCAAAGAAAGTAGACAAAGAATATAAAACAGGAAGTAAATCCGATTATAAAGTGCTATCTGATAACAATTTAACAGACGAACTAAAACAGAAAATATTAGATGCAGGAGATAGTTCTTTTAGCGGACAATTTTCAGATCTATCTGGAAAACCTACTACTATTGCTGGATACGGTATAACAGATGCAAAAATAGAAGGAAAGACAGTAACATTAGGTTCTGAATCAGTAACAGTTCCAACTAACAATAATCAGTTAGAAAATGGAGCAGGATATCAAACATCTAGCGAAGTGCAAAGTGCTATAAATACAGCAACTAATGATATGGCAACTAAAACTTATGTAACACAACAATTAGCAAATATAAATAAAAAACAAATAGTAACAAGTATAGAAGAAATGACAGATGCAAATATAATTTATTTAATGTCAAACAGTGAAGAAGAAAAAAACAATATTTATGATGAATATCTTGTAATAAATGGAAAACCAGAAAAAGTTGGAACTACAGCAGTAGATTTAACGAATTATTTGCAAACAGATGATTTAGTTGAAATACAAAATCAGAAAATAGATGAAATATTTGCTGACCTATAAGGCAGGTGTTAAATGTGGCAGATAAAAAAGAATATTTAGGAGAAAATGGAATAAAGCGAATCGGACAAAAAGTATTTGAAAAAGCAATTAAATCTACAGAAATACGAGAAATAAAAATAGTTACAGACTATCCAGCACAAGAAGAACCAAACGTGTTATATATGAAGGTGGAAGAATGAGAATTGCAGACATGAAAATAAATGGTAAAACGGTTTTAGAAGCTAAATTAAATAATCAAATTGTATATAGAAAAAAAGACGGATTTATAGTAACTGTAACATACAATCCAAGTGAACCAACAAGGAAACATGTTGCGGTTACTATAACAGGAAATAAACCAATCACGATAACAGCTTCTAAATGGACAAGAGTTGACGAATACAGCTATAGAAGAAGTTTTACTAATAATACTACATTGAATGTTACAGTTACAAGTGACGAAGGAGAAACACAAAATGTACAAATTGCAGTAACAAATATAATACAACAAGAAACAGAATTCGAACTTCAAACAACATATGAAGATGGTCAAGTTTATAATAACAGATATGCAGATGAAACAGAACTAAAAGAAGCTTTAAATGAATGGTATGTTGGAGCTGGTTATGGTCAGTTAAAAATTAAAATCAAATCGTCTGGTGGAATAAAAATTGTTAGTTGTGCTTCATTGTTCGATGGTGGTGTCAATTTGACTGGGGTAGATTTAAGTGAGTTTGACACATCGGAAACCACAGCAATGAACTTAATGTTTAGAAGATGTACTGGAATATCAAATATAGATTTAAGCTTATTAGATACAAGCAAAGTAACAACTATGCAACAAATGTTTGATAATTGTAGTGCATTAAATAGTTTAGATTTAAGCAGCTTTACTACAGAAGCATTGAGTAATTCTACAGGTGGAAGATATATGTTTAGGAATTGTAGTAACCTTAATAACTTAAATATATCTAATATGGATTTAAGTAAACTATCTTCTGGACAAGCAAGAGGTATGTTCGATGGTATACCTGCTGACTGCTTAATAAAGGTAAAAGATGAAGCTAACAAGCAATGGGTATTGAATATAAGAAGTGATTTAACAAATGTGCAAATTGCATAAAAAAATATTTAGAATTATAAAAAGAACATTAATAAGCTTAATACTGTTAATGTTCTTTAATTTGTTTATATAAAAATGGAGATATTATGGAAGATTTAACAGAGAGAGTTGCAAAGGTAGAAGAAATAACAAGATCTAACAGCAAAAGAATTGATAATTTAGAGTCAGAAACAAAAGAAAATAAAAGAATCTTAAATAGTGTAGATAAATCTTTAAGCGTTACTGTAGAACAGATAAAAACTATAGCAGAAGATTTAAAGCAAACAAGTATTAATTTTAAAGAAGCAATTATGAGAAGCAATGCAGCAAACAGTAAAGAGACTGAGATACTTAAAGAGAAATACAACGATTTAGAGAAAAAATACGAAAAGTTAGATACAAAAATAGAACAAGAAACAGTAATAAAAGATGCTAATAACTGGAGAAACAGTAAAAGTAAAATAGCATCATGGATACTGACAGGAATATTAGCAATAGTAGCAAGCGCATTAGGAATATCAAAATTTTTCTAAAGAAGGGAAGTGAGAGATATGGAAATAACAGTAGCATTAATAATAACAGCATTAACTTTAGTAGCAGGACAAATAACTAAATTAACAAGTATAGACAATAAGTGGATACCTCTACAAAATATTATAATTACAGTTATTGCTTCTATAATATGTATATGCTTCCACGTTCAAGACATGAGCGTATTGGAAACAATAGTAACATGCATATTTGGAACAATGAGTGCTGGAGGTATAGCAGATTTAAAGAAAATTGCAGAAAATAAGGAGGAATAATTATGGCGACAAATATACCTTTGACAGGCAACTTTAAAGTTACGTGTGAATACAAACGAAAAGGAAATTGGGCAGCAGGTTGGCATACAGGAATAGACTTGGTTTCAGACAATACAAATATATATTCTAGTTGTGATGGAACAGTATATAAAACTGGATGGGACAATTCATATGGTAATTACATAGTTGTAAAAAACAGTGATGGAAAATATCATTGGTTTTGCCATCTTTCTAAAATAAATGTTTCTAAAGGAAACAAAGTAACAAGAACAAGTGTAATCGGAATAATGGGAAGTACAGGAAACAGTACAGGCAGGCATCTACATTTTGAAATAAGGAATACAAGTAATAAATATGGAGATACTTCAAATCCAGCAGATTACATGGGAATACCTAATAAAGTAGGAAATTACAATAGTTCAAATTATCAAATAGGAAATACTTCTAGTTCTACTAATACAAAAGAATTAAAAACATTAGCTAGAGACACTAATTTAAGAAGTGCACCAACAACAAGTGCAAGCAAAGTTCTTTATTTAAAAAATACTACTCTGTATGTGTTAGAAAAGTCTGTAGCTAAAGCTGATGGCTATACTTGGGACAAGGTTCAAATTAGAGTTAATGGAAAAGAAGGATATATGATAAATCAAAACTATAAATAAAGTAAATATAAGTAGAGAAGAGGCAGTAGATTAATTTCTATTGCCTCTTTTTTTGCGTTTCTTCTATATAGTTATTTACAAATTCTTTAAGAACACGTGAAGGCAAAGTATTATTCAATTCACAACATTTTCTAAACTCTTCTCTAATTTCTGGTTTTACATCAATACCCAATTTTACTAGATTTTCTTTCATATATTTTTTTTGATTGGCATATTTATCTTTCATATTTAAACTCCTTGAATTTTAAAATAAAATATATTATAATTAATATGCAGAGAGGATTGCTCCTCTCTTGCCTAGATTAAAGATTGTTTAGCATTTCGAACATTGCTTTAACTTCTTTTTTTCTAGTGTTTTGTGCTTTTCTATGTGCCAAATAGGAAAGCACTTTTTTTATTAACTTTTTCATATTATCACCACCTTTCTTCTTGGTATGTATATATTATACAATATACGTACGTATATTGTCAATACTTTTTTGAATATTTTTTAATATTTTATTGTCAATTTTTATCAAGTTAGTTAATTTTGTTTCTTTTTGCAATTCATTTTTATAATTTCTTGACATTTAAAACACCTCATTTTATAATAAATATATTAGGGATTTATTTGGAACTTTAATAATAAGTAATTGCATTAAAATTGCATTAAAAAAATTAAAGATTGTTGAAAAATAAATATAAAGAGGTATTATTTTTCTGCTCATCTGCACCAAAAAAGAGTAGTTTAAAAACTACTCTTTTTTTAGATGAAATAAAAGGGGAGAGTATAAATGGAAGAAAAAAATAAAACAGGAAAAAGGATATCTAATGTATTAAGGTATATTTGTGGAGTGTTTTTTATATTAACAGGATTTAGTGGAATGTTAATTAATAATATTTTGGCAGGATTTTTTATGATGTTATTTGGAATATCTTTATTACCAGTACTATATAAAAAAACAAAATTAAACCAAATTAAGCATATACAAATTATTTTACCAATCATATTAATAATTATATATGGAATGAGTATGCCGGATGTACCAAATGTGACGTATACTAATATAATTGCCGATGTAGATACCAATACAAGTATAAGTACAAATATAGTGCAAGAGACTAAAAATATCGATATAACAAATTTAAAATTTAATGAAGCTGAAATAGAATTAGATATAAATGAATCAAAGAATATTACTTTAGAAATAGAACCAGAAAATGCTAATATTGACAGTTTAGAGTATTGTTCATCAAATGATAAAGTAGCAACTATAGAAAGAACAGATACAGACATAATTAAAAATAAAATTACATTGAAGATAAATCCGATTGCAGAAGGAAATTGTGAAATTTTTGTTAAAACAAATAATGGACTAGAAAGTAATAGAGTAACAGTAAAAATAATTGATAATAACAGAATAGAGCAAGAAAGAATAAAAGCAGAAGAACAAGCAAAGAAGGAAGCAGAAGAGCAGAAACAAAAACAAGTAGCTGCAGAAAGTGCAAGCACAAAGAAAGAAGATACATCAACTTCTAAAACTACTACAACGACAAAGAAGAAAAATTCAAAAAGTACGTCGAATAATTCAAATGGAAAAACAGTATACAGAACTCCAACTGGGAAAAGATATCATTATGATCCAGATTGTGGAGGGAAAAATTCGTATTCAACAACTTTAGACGCGGCTTTATCAGCTGGATTAACACCTTGTAAAAAATGCGCTCAATAAAAAAGTATATTCAGAAAAAATATTAAACCTCCTATTATAAAATAGGAGATTTAATTATATTTCTAATTCTTTTAGTATCTGCTTATTCTGTTTTGTAGCAGGCCAAGAAATTGTAAAAAATAATATTATAAAGATAATAGCTAAAACTCCACCAATAATTGAGCTATAACGCATTATAGCTAAAGACTCGAAAAGAGCTATTAAAATAGCGTAAATTTTTCTATAATTTTTTACAAGAATTTGTTTTTGTTCATCTGAAGCTTTTTCTTTTACTTTTTTTGCTAATAGAATATCTGGTTTAGCCAAACTTATTATTAAGATTATTATTAAAAATAAATCTAACATAATATTTCCTCCTTTGTTAATTTTATTTAATATATCATAAGAAAATAACATGAGCAATACTAATTTATCAAAAAAGAAGAATAATGACTAGTTTTGCCTTTTATGAGCAAATGTGCTATAATAAAGTTTGAGAAACTCGTAGATTTATCCACATTGCACATTAAGTGCAAATGATTAACAGGAGGAAGAAATATGAGAGAAATAGTAGCAGAAACGAATGTACAAGAAACAATTAGGAAACTAATTGTAAATTGCATTCGGGACAACAAGTGCGAAAGCACACAAATATGGCTGTCTGACGAGGTAGTACAGAAAATTAAAGAGCTTCAGATATATGGAACCAGTAATTTTCCGTACGAAGGATATACTATGGCTGCTTTTAAGTTAAAAAGCGGAGAGCCGATGGAGATAACCTATAGTAGGGAAAAGAGCCTTGCTATAAAAAATTGGCATAACAATTGGAGCAACATGAATATTATAAAATTTGTGTACTTCCCAAACAGCGAAGAATATTTCTTCTTTGGAGCTACAAAGGAGAATATCTTAGTAATTAAGTAATCTCATGTTTCGTACATGGCTTTCCTACGTAAAAGTAGGGGAGCCATGTATTAGTTTATATAAAAGATTAAGGTAATTCTATCTTTAAATGTTCGTTTTTCAAATCTTTTAATTTATTATTTATACAATTGGCAATTTTATCATTATAATCAGTATGTTTTTCGATTAGATTAATATAATAATTTAATTTCTTTAAATAATTTTCTGAATTATTATTTTTTAAATATAAATCATAATAAATATAAATTAATTCCTCTAAAGATTCAGTAAGCTCATCAGAAGATTCTTCAAATAAAGAAATTGCTTTAGTTAAATCTTTATGAATTCCAATTTCTAAACAACCATCTTTATAAAAATATTTTGCTAAATTATATTTAGCCCAATTGCATAATGTAAACTTTGGTGATTCACTAGATAAAGTGTAGTAATCAAAAGCTTTTTGTAAATTTATATTTCCTATTTTTCCTAGCCTATAAAATTCTCCAACTCTATTCTGAGCCCAACTATCACCTAAATTAGCAGATTTCATATAATAATCAAAAGCGAGTTTTAAGTCATTTCGAGCCTCGTAAATTTTACCAAGATTATTAAACGCATATACATGTCCCATATCTGCTGCAATTTTAAACATTTCAATTGCTTTTTCTTCGTTCTTAGAAATATGAGGTATATTACCCAAAAGTAGTATATTACCAATGCTAGTGTAAGCATTAGCACAATTTAGTTTCCTAGCTTTGTTAAAATATTTTAAAGCTAAATACATATCATGTTTAGATTTAGTACCAATATGCCCTTCATAATATAAATAACCAATAGCCCAATTTGCTGTGGGATGATTAGCCTTTGCAGCAACTTGATAGTAATCATAAGCTTTTTCATATCTAGCTTTTCCAGTTATAATTCCATAACATTCCATAGAAGCCATCTCAAAACACGCAAAAGGATTACCATGCCTTGCTAATTCATAAATGCCTCTAATAGACCAAATACCAGAAGTTAATTGGATATTAATAAAATCTTCAATATCATTTACAGAGATATTTGTATCATATATTTTCTTTTCTATTATATTATTTAAATTTTCGTCAATACAAATAGGTTGTTTTTTATCTAAAACAGTATAAAATAACACCTCTGCGATAAAATTATATAAATCGTTATTAGTTAAATTTGAATGCAATCGATTAGAAAGATTAGTGGTAATATCTGAGTCATTTTTACAAATAGAATATAGTCGTGTACAAACATGACGCATTTTTTCATTTGTATTAAAGATATTAATTGTAATTTTTGCTGGAACATTAATATCTATTAATTTTAATATTTCCGAAAAAATAGGAAGTAGAGTAGAAGAATTTTTTTGATAGTCAACTTTTAAACTTTTTATATAGTTTTTATAAGTAGAATTAATTGCCCTAAAACCTGTACAGTAATTATTAACAGTACTATCTGCAATTGAATCTGTATTAAAAATTATAGAGAATAAATCTGCTTGCCAAAAGCTTGCAGAATTATTACTTTCTTCTTTTAAAATTCTAAAAAAATTACCAAAAGATAAATAATTATCATTTATATTTAAACGAATAAAATTCTTTTTCATATATAACCTCCAATAAATATATAAACATTATATTTACATAAAATATAAAAGTCAATACAAAACGTGAAATAAACGTGAAATAAAACAAAATACGTGAAAAAGTATGAGTTGATATTAGCATAAAATAAAATATAGAATAGTAAAAAATAATAAGGAGCTGATTAATATAAATATTTTAGGATTAAATATTAATTGCATAGAGCAAGGTGAAGGTGACAATGTCTTAATTTTACCTGGTTGGGGAACAAATTATAATGTATATAAAAATTTAATTGACAATATTTCTAAATATGCAAAAGTATATTATTTTGATATGCCAGGTTTTGGAAAATCAGAAGAGCCAAAAGAAGCGTGGAATACAGATGATTTTATAGAATTAGTAAAAGAATTTATTAAAATAAATAAAATAGATAATATAACATTAATAGGACATTCAAATGGTGGAAGAATTGCAATAAAAATGTTAAGTGAAGGAAATTTAGAATTTAAAGTACGAAGGTTAATTTTAATAGGAAGTGCAGGAATAGTTCATAAAAAAACAGCAAAACAAAAGGCAAAAATGTCTATAGTAAAATTGGGTAAAAAAGCATTAAATACGGGAATTGCAAAAAAAATTGCACCAAATGCACTAGAAAATTTAAAGAAAAAAATGGGATCAGTGGATTATCGTAATGCAACACCTGTTATGAGAAATACATTAGTAAAATTAGTAAATGAAGATTTAAAAGATAGACTACCAAAAGTAAATGTTCCAACATTACTATTATGGGGAGAAAATGACACAGAAACACCATTTGATGATGCTAAAATCATGGAAAAAGAAATACCAAATGCAGGGTTAGTACCTTTTAAGGGGTGTTCTCATTATGTGTTTTTAGAAAGACCAGTACAAATAAATAATATAATTAAAAATTTTATGGGAAAATAAATTTGGAGGATATTTATGAAGATAATAATTATAATAGAACTTATTATAAATTATATATTATTGCTAATATTTAACACACATATGTTACAACTAAATTCATATTTCTTCTTAAAACATTTTAAATGGATGAGAAAAAATATAAAGAAATTATTATTACAACTAATTTTAGTAATACCAACAATATTAATATATTTTAATAATACCATATTAAATATAGCTATAATAATTATTTTAGGAATTTCAATAATATATAATATTCCAAAAAGAAATTCAAAAATATCATTAAAATATACTGGTAGAGTAAAAAGATTAATATTTACAGATATGCTAATATCACTATTAATTTTATTCGTTGGAGGAATACGAAATTATATAATAACTAAATTAATAATTATAAATATACTTGCAAATATGCTAATAATATTATCAAATTTAATAAATCACCCTATAGAAATGTTAGGAAGAAAGAGATACATAAACGATGCAAAAAGAATATTAAACGAAATGCCAAATTTACTAGTTATAGGAATAACAGGTAGCTATGGAAAAACTAGTATGAAAAATTTTTTATATAGTTTATTGTCAGAAAAATATGATGTTTTAAAAACTCCTAAAAATTATAATACAACAATGGGAGTTGTAAAAACTATAAGAGAAGAATTAAAGCCAACTCACCAAATATTTTTGTGTGAGATGGGAGCAACAAATGTCGGAGATATTAAAGAAATATGTGATATTGTAAATCCAAAATTAGGAGTAATTACATCTATAGGTCCACAACACTTAGAAAGTTTTAAAAGCATAGAAAATATAATAAAAACTAAATTTGAATTAGCAGACAGCGTAAAACAAAATAATGGAACCATATTTTTAAATTATGATAACAACTATATAAAGAATAAAGAATTAGATATGAACAAGATAACATATGGAGTAAATGATAAACACTTAGATTATAATTCATATGAGCTTGAATCTTCTAATAAGGGATTAAAATTTAAAATTTTAGATAAAAAAACAAACGAAGAAAAAGAATTAAAAACTAAACTAATAGGAAGACACAACATTGTAAACATTACGGGTGCAATAGCTGTAGCAGATTATTTAAAAGTTCCAATGAAAAAAATTGCAGTAAAAGTAAGAGAAATACAAAATGTAAAACATAGGTTAGAACTATTGCCAAAAGGTAATATTACGATAATAGATGATTCGTATAATGCAAATCCAATAAGTTCAAAATCAGCAGTTGATACATTAGGAGAATTTAAAGGAATAAAGATAATAGTTACCCCAGGTCTTATAGAACTTGGTAAAGAACAAGAAAAATATAATTATGAATTTGGAAAATACATGGCGGATATTTGTGATTATATTTTCTTAGTTGGAACAGATAATTACGAAGCCATGCTTAAAGGAATAAAAGAAAAAAATTATGATGAACAAAAAGTATTTAAGGTGAATTTGCCACAAGAAGCTGTTAGTCAAATTATAAGTTGGAATTTAAAAGAAGAAGTAACAGTTTTATTGGAAAATGATTTACCAGATAATTATAATTTATAAAAATCTTAAGCTAAACGAAATATTTAGATTCATATAAAAAGGAAGGTAGGTAATTTTTATGAAAATTAAATTAGGTGTTTTCTTCGGTGGAAAGAGTGTTGAACATGAAGTATCTATAATAACTGCACTTCAAGCAATAGAAAATATTAATAAGGAAAAATATGATATTGTACCAATATATATTGCAAAAGATAATAAAATGTATTGTGGAGATTTTGTTGATGATATAAAACAATACACAAATATAGATAATTTAAAAAGAATAAGTACACAAGTAACACTTTCTTTAAAAGATAATAAAACAGTTTTATTAAGAACAAATAAGAAATTTTACGAAAATGAAGTTTATGACTATATAGATGTTGCATTTCCTATTGTTCATGGTACAAATGTAGAAGATGGTACACTTCAAGGATATTTAAAAATGTTTAATTTACCATATGTTGGATGTGATGTTACATCATCAGCAGTTGGAATGGATAAATATGTATCTAAAACAATTTTAAAAGAAAACAATATTCCTGTTTTAGACTGTAAATGTTATTATAAAAATGAAGAAGTAGAAGATATAATAAAAAGTGTTGAGGAAAATATAGAATATCCAGTAATCGTTAAACCAATCAATTTAGGCTCAAGTATTGGAATAGTTGTTGCTAAAAATAGAGAAGAATTAGAAGAGGCAATAGAAGATGCTTTTACATATGCAAGAAAGATTTTAATAGAAAAAGCTATAAAGAATTTAAAAGAAGTAAATTGCTCAGTTCTAGGTGATTACGAAGAATGTAATGCCTCAGAGTGTGAAGAACTAGACAAAACAGCAGATATTTTATCATATGAAGATAAATATATTTCTGGAGGTAAAAAGACAGGCGGAGCTAAGCAATCTATGAATGCAGGAGTTTTAAAATTACCAGCAAATATAAGTGAAGAATTAAAAGAAAATATTCAAACATTAGCAAAAGAAACATTTAAAATATTAGGTTGCACAGGTGTAATACGTATAGACTTTTTAATCGATGAAGATACAGATAAGGTATATGTAAACGAGGTAAATACTATTCCTGGTTGTTTATCTTTCCATCTATGGAGAGCAGCAGGAATGGAATATCCAGAGTTATTAGATAAAGAAATCGAATTAGCATTAAAAAGAAATCGTGAAGAAAATAATATGGTATTTTCTTTTGACACAAATGTATTAGAAGGATATGCAAATGGCGGACTTAAAGGCGGAAAAGGAAAATTGGCCTAAAAGAACTTTGAACTTTAGGGACGGAGTTTAAAGTTCAAATATTATGTAACTCTCATTATTACTGTAAAAGGTAATAAAGGGAGTTTTTTGTTTTGAATTAAATAGTTGATAAATTGCCTTATAGGTTGTATTATTATATGAATATATATTTTAGTAAAGAGGTAGAAAATGATTTTAAATGTAAGTGGAAGAACCGATATAGTAGCTTTTTACACAGACTGGTTTATGAACAGATATAGGGAAGGATTTTTCGATGTAAGAAATCCATTTTATAAACAGCAAGTTAGTAGAATATATGTGGAAGATGTTGATGCCATCTTATTTTGTACAAAAAATCCAATACCAATAATTCCATATTTAAAAGAAATAGAAAAGCCAATATTATTTCATGTTACTTTAACTCCATATAAAAGTGATATTGAACCAGGTGTTCCAGCTAAAAGAAAAATAGTAGAAGCAATCAAGGAAATTTCGAAGATAGTTGGAATATATAACATATATATAAGATATGATCCAATATTTATAAGTGATAAATACACTATAGAATATCATATAAAAGCATTTAATCATTTATGTGAATTATTAAATGGATACATAAAGCATTTTATTGTATCATTTATAGATGATTATAAAAATGTTAGAAATAATTATAAATTTTTAAGATTAAAAGAATTTAAAGAAAGTGATTATGAAGCAATAGGAAAGAGTTTTAGTAAAAGTGCTAAAAATAATGGAATGACAGTACAAACCTGTTTTGAAGAAAGAAATTTAGTGGAATATGGCTTTATACAAGCAGATTGTCTAGGAAAAGAATTAGCAGAAAGACTAACTGGAAAAACTAAATTCAAAAAATGGAAAGCACGTAGCGGTGGAAAGTGTAATTGCGTAGAAATGGCTGATATAGGTGCATATAATACGTGTAAGCATTTTTGCAAATATTGCTATGCAAATTATGATGAAAAAATTGTAGCACAAAATAATAAATTACATGATGTAAATTCATCTTTATTAATAGGCAAACTAGCAGAGGACGATATAATTAAAAGAAGAAAAAATTAAAAAATATGTAACAAAAATAAAGTTTTTAACACTAATAAAATGAAAGGGGGAAATTATGCAGGATATAGAAGAGATTTATAATAATTATGCTCAAATAGTATATAAATACATATTCTGCTTAACCAAAAATAAAGAATTAAGTGAAGATATAGTACAAGAAACTTTTTTAGTAGCTGTTAAAAACATAGATAAATTTAGAGGGGAAAGTAAAATTTCTACATGGCTGTGTCAAATCGCAAAATTTATTTTATATAAAGATATAAGAAAAAAAGAAAAGCAAAAAAACATATCTTTAGAAGATGTAGAAAATGAATTAATAACAGAAAATTCACTAGAAGAAAATATATTTTTACAAGAGGATAAGCTAGATTTATTAAAAAAGATTCAAAAGTTAAATGAAGAGACTAGAAATGTAATGTATTTAAAATTATTAGGTGGGCTAAAAAATGAAGAAATAGCAGAAGTAATGAATAAAACACCAAATTGGGTAAGAGTTACATATTTTAGAGGAAAGCAAAAAATAAAGGAGGATAAATCCTAAAAATAATATGTGTACTTTTAGTAAATTATAGTAAGAGAGGATTGGAGATAAAGATGAAAAAAGAATGTGATATCGTTCAGGATTTATTATTTAGTTATAAAGATGGATGTTTAAAACAAGGTTCAAAAGAATTTGTAGAAAAACATTTAAAAAAATGCGAAAATTGTGCAAAAATATATTTAGAAATGAATAACGAAGAAGAGAATCCTACTACTACTCAAAATGAAATAGATTATTTAAAAAAGATAAAAAAGAAGATGAAAAAGAAAACTAAGATTATTATAGCAATTTCAATTATATTAATTATTTTAATTATCTTGAATATTGCTGTATTCATTAATTATGATAAATATATAAGTGAAATGACAATATTCTTAGAAGATTCTATAACAGATGAAGAGCGAGTAGAGATAGAAAATATAATAAAAGAAACTGACAAAAATGCAGAAATTATATATAAATCAAAAGAAGATGCGCTAAATGATATGAAGCAACACTTTGCAGACAGACAAAATTTATTAGAAGGATATGAAGAAAATAATATATTTCCAGCTTATTACGAAGTAAATTCAAATAAAAAAGCGATTGAAGAGATAGAAGCAAAACTTAGTAACAATAAAAAAATAAAGCATATAAGTAGTCGTAAAGGCGGAAATCCATATGAATTGTTTTTTCTACAATGGATATATGCGCCATTAACAGGAAAGAACAAATAAAATAAAGCTCCTCTACACAGAAAGAAATTTATTTCTTGTGTAGAGGAGCTTTTTGTGAGAGCCACTTAAGCAACGTAGAAGTTGTTAAATGGATCCCGTATTGTTTCTTGCAGACCGATTAGGTCCAAGGTTTCCCCATTTTTGGAGAAGTATGAGTCTAGTTTGACCTTTTCTGGGTCAAAGGTCACTTTTATAGCAGTTTGCCTTCTAGAATCTGCTTCCTTTTCTTCTGGTGTAAGTTCTTTGCTGGTGTCTGCTCCATATCTTTCATCTTTGTGTGAAAGATGTGTTGCAACATATTCTGCGTGGAAGTGGCTAGCAAATGTCCTTAATTGGACTTCGATTGTTAAGCCACTCTTTGTTACAAACACCATGTGAAGAGCTTGATAGCCCTTCTTTTTAGGAGCAACAAAATAGTCTTTGACATATTTTGCATACTCTGGGTAAATGAGCCCCTTTTGAGGGACAAACACATTTGGAAATAGTTCCTTATTAAAGCCAAGACCATTCGCTGGAGATGGCTTTATTAATTGGTAACCTTTCCTAATAACGAAGAAGGCGATTACCTTGTTAGCTACTTCGTAGAGTTGAGCAATCGATTTTTCATCATCATATCGGCTTGTTCCTATTACTATCCTAAAGCCCAACTCGTCGTTGATAGAGTATGGATCAAGACCATCATAGATGAATGTTCGCACTTTCTCTAAAAAAGCGACATAGTTTTTTAGTCGACCAGAAATGGAACAAGGAATCTTTAGACTTGCTAAAAATTTCTTTAATTCAATAATCTCCTTTTCAAGTTCAGCCAATGAACCGTAATTATAATAGCGGTTCAAGTAGTTTTCAAGTTTCGTGTGATACATGTCCAAATAATTTGGGACGAATTCATTTCCACGAAGCTTATCTGCCTCAAGCATAACTTCATCTAGATATAGGCGTTGAACCTGTACTAGACTACCGACTCCCCGATAGAGAATTGGAGCAATATCTGGAAACCAGATATTATTTCGCTCGTTTTTTTGACCGTTGGACATAAATTGTCCTCCTTTCTTCTGCTGTTTAGTGTCTATATATTATATCATATTTACATAAAAAAGTAAAAAAATTTTCAATTAACCTAATATATACAATTTTCTTATAGTATAATTAAAAAAATTTATAGACTATTATGTAAATTTATGCTAAAATAAAAAAGATAACTCGTAGACCATAGCAAAAATAAAGGAGAAAGAACAATGAAAGTGTGCGAAGGTAAAACTAAAAAATGGGAGGAACTCGAAAACGACATTTCAAAGGAATTTGCTACAATGTGGGCAGATGAGATGGAACGGTTGTTGAAAGAATCTCCATCATTGCATGACGTTGCATTTCCTGCATTCGAAAAATGTTTAAATAAACTGTCTATTAATGGCAGTGAGGAATATGCAGCGGCAGCTCTTTTAGGGCAATATTGGTACAAAGGTAATGAATTGTATCAATTATGGATCGATGGAGGGATAATTCCTGACTAAATATTAAAGAAGGTGGATATTTTCTTTTCGGGGGAAATATCCACCTTCTTTTTTGTATATAGAATCAAACGTTGATATATAAACGATTAAAGTGATATACCCCTATATTGACTAAATACCTATGCAGGGTATATTATATATCAAGAGGTGATCAAATGAATAAAGAATGTTGTAACAACAAAAAAACAGTAAGAAGTGAAGATGAAAAGAAAATAATAAATAATAGATTAAATAGGATAGAGGGGCAAGTTAAAGGCATAAAGAATATGGTAGCAGAAGACAGATATTGTAATGATATATTAATTCAGTTATCTGCAATAGAAAGCTCAATAAAAAGTTTATCTATGCATATATTAGAAAATCACTTATACTCATGCATTACAGATAGCATAGAGAAAAATGATACAGAAGTAATAGATGAACTTATGAGTTTATTCAAAAGATTTAATAAATAGTACAATAATGAAAAATGTATATTTATAAATTATAAAAAGATATAAGGAGGAATAAAAATGAATGAGATTATTTTAAATGTAGAAGGTATGATGTGTGGAGGATGCGAAAAAAGAATAGAAAATGCATTAGGAGAAGTTAAAGCTATAAAGAATATAAAAGCAAATCATGAAGACGGAACAGTAAAAATAGAAAGTAAAAAAGAAATAGATATGGATGTAGTTAAAGAAAAAATAGAAAATTTAGGATTTAAAGTAAAATAGGAAATAAGGAAAAGGGAAATAGGGACGGTGTTAAAATCCCGAACTAAATATCTTTATAAATTTTTTATCGGGATTTTAGCAACGTCCCCAAATCCCGACAAAATTCCAAAGGAGTGAAGTATGAAAAAAGTTGTTTTAAATATAGAAGGAATGACTTGTAGTGCTTGTTCAAATGGTTTGGAAAAATATTTAAACAAGCAAGAAGGAGTAATTAGTGCTTCTGTAAATTTGGTTATGGCGACAGCTTTAATAGAGTATGAAGATAATTTAAGTATTAAAGATTTAAATAGATTTGTTAAAGAAGCCGGTTTTAAAAGCTTAGGAGAAAAGAAAGAAGAAAAGAAAAACAATGAATTATTTAAACTAATAATATTTTCTATATTAGGAATTATTTTAATGTATATATCAATGGGGCAGATGATTAACTTACAAACTCCTAAAATATTAAATATGATGGAAAGCCCACGAGTTTATGCGATAACATTAATGATTTTATCACTACTATTCATATTTTATGGATTTGATATTATAAAAAACGGAATAAAAAATATTGTTCATAAAATGCCTAATATGGATTCTTTAGTTGGAGTTGGAGTAATTGTAAATTTTGTGTATAGCTTGTGGAATACAATTCAAGTATTTATGGGAAATACATCACTGGTACACCATTTATATTTTGAATCATCAGCAATAATCATTCTTTTTGTAAAAATTGGTAGATACATAGATAAGAAAAATAAAGATAAAGCAGTTGATACAATTAAAAACCTTGTAACAATAACTCCTAAAAATGGAACAATTTTAAAAGACGGAAAAGAATTACAAGTTACTATAAATGAAATACAAAAAGGTGATACGATTATAAGTAAGCCTGGTGAAAAGATAGCAGTTGATGGAACTATTATAAATGGCAAAACACATACGGACGAATCATTTATAACAGGAGAAAGTAAACCTGTTAGTAAAAAAGTAGGAGATACTGTAATTGCAGGAAGTATAAATTATGATGGATATATAGAATATAGAGCAGAAAAAATAGGAAGAGATTCTAGCATTTCTAATATAGTAAAAATGGTGGTAGAAGCTACAAATACAAAAGCTCCAATTGCAAGAATTGCAGATAAAATAAGTGGATATTTTGTTCCAGCAATATTTATAATTGCCTTAATTTCATTTGTTTTAAATTTTGTGATAACCAAAGATATTAATGATTCAATTCTTGCATTAGTAAGTGTTTTAGTTGTTGCATGTCCATGTGCACTAGGATTAGCAACACCACTTGCTATGGTAGTTGCAATAGGAAATTGTAGTAGAAGAGGAATATTAGTAAAGTCTAGCGAAACTTTAGAAGCAATAAACAAAGTAGACACAATTGTATTTGATAAGACAGGAACATTAACAACAGGAAAAATGAGTATAGCAGATGGAGTGTATGATGAAGTTACTTTAAAAATATTGAAAAGTTTAGAAAAAAATTCGAATCATCCATTAGCCAAAAGTATTTATAATAATGAAAAGGATATTTTCGAAGTTCAAGATTTTGAAGAAGTTCCAGGACTTGGTGTTAAAGGAATTATAAATGGAAAGCAATATTATGCAGGCAATTACAAATATGTAGAAAAAATGAATGTAGAAAATAAACTAAGAGATAATGAAGCAATATTTGCAAGTAAAGGTGAAAGCATAGTATATTTATTTGATGAAAAAGAAACTATTTTAATTATCGGGTTAGCAGATACAATAAAGAAAGATATTACAGATACAATTAAAAACTTAGAAAAATTAGATAAGAAAAACATAATGCTTACTGGAGATAATGAAAAAACAGCCAGAGCTATCGCAAAACAAATAGGTATAGAAAATATTATAAGCAATGTAAATCCAGAGCAAAAACTAGCTAAGATAAAAGAATTGAATAAGAATAATAATGTAGCAATGGTTGGGGACGGAATTAATGATAGTCCGAGTTTAAAAGCTGCAACAGTTGGAATAAGTGTAGAAAACGGAACAGATATTAGTGCAGATTCTGCAGATGTTATATTGCTAAACGAAAATATGGATAATATAGTAAAAATATTTGATCTTGGAAAACGTACAATAAGAATAATTAAAGAAAATTTATTTTGGGCATTATTCTATAATGTATGTATGATACCACTTGCAACAGGACTATTACCAATTGCATTAAACCCAATGATTGCAAGTTTAGCGATGACATTAAGTAGTTTAACAGTAGTATTAAATAGTTTAAGATTGTTAAAAAAATAGCTGTGGCCATTTCCACAGTTATTTTTAGCTTAAAAGTTTAAAGCTAATTGAATATGAAAATCCAATATGATAAAATTCAAGAAATAAAGGAGGTATATTGTAATGGTAGAATCTAAAGCATGGAACTGGAGCAAAGCGAGCAAACTTGATATTTGGAAAGAGCCAAGTATTGAATCATATTACTTGCAAAACAGATGGAAAAAACAAATGAAAAAAGATTTTTTAGATTTAGGATGTGGAATTGGAAGACATACAATTTTATTTGCACAAAATGGATTTAATACATATGCTTTTGACTTAAGCGAGGAAGCTGTAAATGCTACAAAAAAGTGGGCAGAGGAATTAAATTTAAATGTAGATTATAAAATTGGAGATATGCTAAATCTGCCATATGAAGATAATTCTTTTGATTGTATATTATGCAGAAATGTTATATCACATACAGATACTAAAGGTGTAGAAAGAATACTTAAAGAAATAAATAGAGTGTTAAGAGAAGATGGAGAATGTTATTTAACTTTAGGCTCTAAAAGCTCACCAGCTTTTAATAATAAAGATTTTCCGATAGTTGATGAAAATACCAAAATAAGAGTAGAAGATGGACCAGAAAATGGAATACCTCATTTTTATGCAGATTATGATTTGATACAAGAGCTATTTAAAGATAATATAATAGAATTAGTAGAACATATCGAAGATTTTTATGAAGAAAAAGGAAAAACTAGTAGTTCCTATCATTATCATCTTTTAATAAAAAAATCTGAAATTAGTCCCGAATTAAAAGAATATATTGAAGAGAAAATATTTCCAGAATACAATAAAAATGGAGAATCGCATGATTTAAGGCATATAAAAGAAGTAATGAGAAATGCTTTAATATTAGGAAAAAAGTACAATGTAAATCTAGATATCTTATATACAGCAGTAGCTTATCACGACATTGGTGACCATATAGATAGAGAAAACCATGAAAAAGTTTCTGCAAAAATAATGAAAGAAGACAAAAATTTAAATAGATTTTTTAACACAGCAGAATTGCAATTAATAAAAGAAGCTATAGAAGACCATAGAGCATCTAAAACAGGAGAACCAAGAAATATATATGGAAAGATATTAGCATCAGCTGATAAAACTGTTACGATAGAAATATTTTTTAGAAGAACATTTAAATATGGAGAAGAACATTATGGGAATATAGGAAAAGAAGAACATATTAAAAGAGCGTGGGAGCACGCAGTAACTAAATTTGGAAAAGAAGGATATGCTGCAAAAAAAGATTATATAGAAAATGAATATAGAGAAAAAGAATTAAAAAAATTACAAGACTTGATAGAAGATAAAGAGAGATTTTTTAAAGTAGCAGATGAAATGTATAAAAAATATATGGAGTAACCAATACTTGACAACATATAAAAAAACAATGTATAATATTCCTTGGCTGATTTATTTGTCGGAAAAAGTCGAGAAATAAATTAAAGAGAAAATAACATATATTATAGGTATAAAATTGGAAACGTACATTATTTAATATAATGATTAACGAACAACACATAGAAATATGTGTTGTTTTTGCGTCTAAAAATAAATAATGAAAGGAGAAAATTTTATGCCAAAGAACAAATTTCAAGATGCAGTATTTACAGTAATAATGGTTATAGTAATGGTTTATGCAATGGTTTGCTATAACATTTCAACAAATATGGGAGGTTTATCAAACGAAGTATTTTTAATGGCGCTGAAAGAATTGCCATTAATGGGAGTAATTGCCTTTATATTAGAGTTTTTCTTAATAGGTAAATTAGCTCAAAAAATAGCATTAAAATTATTAGACCCAAAGAAAACGCCACCAATTTTAATAACAATGGGAATATCAACAGTAATAGTATGTTTTATGTGTCCAATAATGAGCTTTTTTGGAAGTATATTCTTTAATTATGAAGGAATGGAAAATATAATTGCTAAATGGCTTCAAATAGCAGTGTTAAATTTCCCTATGGCTTTATGTTGGCAAATATTTTATGCAGGACCATTTGTAAGATTTATATTTAGAAAAATATTTAAAGAAAAAAAGATGTAGGAAAATAAAAAATCCTGCATCTTTTTTGTATAGTAGGAAAGTTCTCCTAGTAGGAGAACTTTCTGTACTAGACAATTATAGCGAATGTTAGATTTTCTAGCATTTACTAATGGTTAGAAAATCTTGGATTCGCTTTTTTGTTTGATAAAAAATAGTAAATATGATAATATACAAAAAATAAAAGTAAGGAGGGTCAAGATGGCGAGTAGAATAGAATTAGAAGCAAGCTATCATCTAGGAGAAAATTATGAGGATATATTAGAGAAAATAAAAGAGCAAAATTTTAAACTTGTAGAAGATAGTGTAGAAGAGGACACATATTTTACAGATAAGAATTTAGAATTTGTTAAAAGCAGGACTTGTCTAAGAACAAGGAAGACAAATGAAGATTTCTTAGAGCTTACATATAAGCCAAAAACAGATAATAGCACAGAAAAATATGGAAAGAAAGAAGTGAATTTAAGATTAGACCCAAAAGATTATGAAGATACGAAATATGTTATAAATCAACTTGGATATATTGAATATGTTTCGTTTAAGAAATATAGACAAGTATATTCAAAAAATATTAACGGATTTGAATATAACATCATGATAGACAAAATAGATGGAGTAGGAAATTTTATAGAATTAGAGATTTTAGCAAATACGGAAGAAGAAAAAGAAAAGTTAAGAACAGAATTAGATAAATTTGTTGAAAGAATGAATTGTAATAAATTAAAAGAAAAAGAAAAGCCATATAGGGATATAGTAAAAGAACATATGGACAGAAAGAAGTAAGGAGATACGAATATGTCACTAGAAAAAGCAAAAGAATATTTAAAAAAATTTAACTTAGAAAATAATATAATGGAATTTAATACTTCTTCTGCAACAGTAGAAGAGGCAGCAAAAGCTTTAAATTGTGAAGAAAAAGAAATAGCAAAGACATTATCATTTTTAGTAAATGATGAAGTAATTTTAATTGTAGTTGAAGGAGATAAAAAGATAGACAATGCTAAATACAAGGCAGAATTTAATACAAAAGCTAAAATGATACCATATGATGATGTCGAAAATTATACTGGACATAAACCAGGAGGAGTCTGTCCATTCGGAGTAAAAGAAAATGTAAAAGTTTATTTAGATGAATCATTAAAAAGATTTGATATTATATATCCTGCATGTGGAAGTAGTAATAGTGCAGTAAAATTAACAATTGCTGAATTAGAAAAAACTTCAAATTATGAAAAATGGGTAGATGTATGTAAAGATGTATAAGGAGGTTACCATGGAAAGCAATGAGTATTTAAATTTTGCAAAAGAAATGTGTAGCGAAGCAGGTAAGATAATGAAAAAGTATTTTTACCAAGATAGTGGTATAAGCTATAAAGGAGATAGAACAATTGTAACTTTAGCAGATAAGGAAATTAACCATATTTTAATAGAAAAGGTAAAAGAAAAATTTCCAAATCATTCTGTAGATGGAGAAGAGGAAAAATTTGGAGAAAGTAAATATGTATGGGTATGTGACCCAGTAGATGGAACAGCAATGTATGCAAGACATATACCAGTTGCAGTATTTTCTTTAGCATTAGTTATAGATGGTGTACCAGAAGTAGGTGTGGTATATGATCCTTTCTTAGATAATTTATATTCAGCAGTAAAAGGACAAGGTGCATACTGTAATAATAAAAAAATTACTGTAAATGATTTTACGTTAGAAGATGAAAGAAGTATTGGGCATTTTGATATGTGGCCAGCAGCAGAATATAATGATATACCTGTAATGAATGAATTGTATAAGAAGACATATTTTGTGGGTATTGGTAGTATAATAAGAGCTTCAGTATGTGTTGCTTCTGGAGATTTTACTTGTTGCATATTCCCAGGAACAAAAGGGAAAAATTGTGATATTGCAGCAGTAAAAGTAATTGTAGAGGAAGCCGGAGGAAAAGTAACAGATTTATTTGGAAATGAGCAAAGATATGACGAACCAATAAATGGAGCACTTATAAGTAATGGAGTTGTGCATGATGAACTAATAAAAAGTGCAAAAGCAAATATTAAACAAAGATTATAATAATATAGTAAGGAATTCTACATAAGAAGGTTGATGACTTTGTAGGAGATTATGTAGCAACCTCAACAAGTGGTACAAGAGTTCTAATAGAAAATTATTTAACTGTAGCAAATGGAAAAATTGATAATAAGGTATCAACACATTGTGGATTAACAAAAGAAGAACTAGAAGTTCCAATAATAAAAATAGAGATTTAATATTTTTTTATTGCTTTGGAAAATCTATCGATTTTTCTGGAGCAACAAGGTTTAGTTACATATAGTAAATCTACTTTTCTTATAAACGAATACGCCATGTTAAGTATATTAATTATACTTAAACAGAGGCGTGTTTTTTATTTTTGTGAAAATGATTAATCTAGTCCATCCGTAGAAATAGTCAGATTGTTTTTTATAAAGGTTCATATATATAGTATTAGGTAATCAATAAATACAAATAGAACAGTAGCACATAAAAACAATCAAAAGTCTACGGATATAAGGGAAAACGCATAAAAAAATTGCTAAAAATTAGTAATTTTGTAAAGAAGTGTAATATAATGTTTCCGTAGCGGAAAGGGGAGAATAGAATGAAAAAGTTAAGTTCTAAAATTTTATTAATTGTAATGGCATTTACTCTTATTTTAAGTTTAAACGCCACTGTAAATGCTACAGCCGAAGATATGGCAGTGCTAGAAAATGCCAATGGAGATTATTTAATCTATTTAAATGGTCACTTAAATGATGAATATTCTTATGCAATAACAACTAGTGCAGATGTTGAAGAAAATAATTTAAATTGGTATACAGCAGAAGATACAAAAGGAAATAAAGTAATAAAAGTTTCAAAGGATCAAGTTGGATCATATTTATGGGTAAAAATAGATGACGAAATTATAAAGAAAGCAGAACCTATAAATATATCAGAAGTATCAACTGAAGCAGAAATTAATGAAATGAAAACTTTAACAAATAGAATTAAAGTTGATGCAACTCAAACTATAACAGAAGAAACAAGAGAAGAAAATGTAATAAGAACAGTAACACAAGGAACATTAAAAATTACTGATGATGCAAATGCAAAATATAGTTATGATGTTGTTCTATTAAATGGCGAAAATGCAAATTGCCAAGAATTAGTTAATGTTATGAACAAAATAAACAGTGATATGGATATATTTGAATCAATTAAATTATCACAAGAATATACTAATTTATGGAATAATATTATAACAAATACAGAATGGAAAGAAGTAACAAATGCTACAATAGCTCAACCTGTTGATGCAGAAAACGGTACACAATATGTAGTTTTATTAAAGAAAGAATTAAATGGAACTACAACATATGATGCACAAGTTTTAACTTCAAAGAAAGAAACTTCAGAGGATGAAGTAAAAGAAGTTGTAAAAACAGAAACAAGAAGTGAGCTACCAGTTACATTCGATAATCCAATATTATTTATTCTATTAGGAGTTGCAGTAGTAGCAATAGTAGTAATAGCAATCAGAATAAGAAGTTTATCTAAGAAAAATGAAAAATAGAAAGTTAGTATTTTATAAAATATTACTTTTTATAGTAATTATTTTTGCGATTATTGTAATTGCACTTATAGCAAAAAAATATATTGGAAATCAAATTAATGAAGAAAATAATGCACAAATAGTGGAAGAGATTAAACAACATGAAAGGACAACAGAACCTATTAAATTTGGTAATAATTCTATTATAGGAATTATTAATATACCCAAAATTGATCTAGAATACCCAATTCTAGACATAACTACAAAAGAAAACATGAGAACGTCAATAACCCGTTTTAGTGGTGGAAATGTTAACGAAATAGGAAATTTAGCTCTAGCTGGTCATAATAATTATGATGGAACAATGTTTGGAAAAAACGATGAACTTGTAGTTGGAGATAAAATCTATTTAACCGATTTACAAAAAAATACTGTTGAGTACGAAATAAATTCTATTTTTGTAACAGACCCAAATGATGTTAGCATCTTAGAAACAAATGAAGAAGAAATTAGAGAAGTCACCTTAATAACTTGCGAAAACGGAAACAAAGCCAGACTTATTATTAAGGCGGAAGAAGTAAAAAAATAAATTATAGGGGGATAATTTATGGAAGGGAAAAGTTTAAGTAAGAAAGCTATAGTTGCCATAGTTATAATTGCAATATTAGTAGTTGCAGCAATTTCAATGGTAGTAGTTTTCTTAAAAGACCAAGGTGAAACAGAAGCTACTGCTATAGGTGAAAACAATAGTAATAGTGAACAAACACAAGATGCGGTTCCTGAAAATAATGAAAATAATAACCAAGGAACTGCAACACAAAGCGAAGAACCACAACAAGAAGAACAATCAGAAGAGCAAACAACAGTAGCTAATAATGATGGTGCAACTACTAATTCTGGAACAACAGCAACAACACCAGTACAACAAACAACTACAACAACAGATGGTAGTACTCAAGTAGCAACAACTACAACAACAGAAACAATTCCAACACAAGCTTTAACTTTAGCTTGGAGCAATATGACTGTTTATGGTGGAGAATTATTAGCAAATCTTGATGCAGATGTAACAGATGTAACAGCACCTGTTAGATTAGCAACAAACATCTTAAAAGATGGTGAATCAAATGACTTGAGAGAATATTATGTAAAACGTGGAGATACTATTTACATGTATATAGCTGTTAATGAAGAATTAGCACATAATCCAACATTTACATTAATCAATAATGGAACAGAATATGTAATGGAAGATTCACTAGTAACAGTAAGACAAAGTGCAGAAAACAGATGGGATTATTCAGTAAGATACTTAATTCCAGAAGATACAACTTTTGTAGATGGAGAAATTACTTTAAGAGTATCTAATATAGAAGATGTAGCTGGAAATTCAATCCCAGATGAAAATGGACCAACAAATGGTCATAGAGTATTTTATGATGGTACAGCACCAGAAATCCATGTAAAAGGAACAGAAGGATACATGGAGGAAAAAGAAAACTATGTAGGTAATAACGAACAAGATGTATATAGTAAAGTAAGCTTTAAATTAAGTGATAATTTTAAAGTTGTAGAATATGAAGTAAATGATACTTTAATTACAGGTATGACACCAAGTGCATGGTCAGATGCAAACTTTGCTAATATCAGAGAATTTTTAGTACAAGGAACAAATACTATTACTGTAAGAGATATTGCTGGAAATGAATCTACATATACATTTACATATGATTCAATTGCTCCAGTATATTCAAAATTAGGAATATTAAATAAAACACGCTATGTAAATAAAGTAGAAGATTTAACATGGGCTAAAGAAGGAGACGAAGTTCGTATATTAATTTCTTTCCCAGAAAAATTAGCTGTTGAACCAACAGTGAAAGTATTTGGAAAAGAATATACAGCAACATATCGTCCAGCAAGTTCAATTCCAGAACAAAATATTTACTACTATATGGTAGATTTCACATTAGATGAAACTATGCCAGAAGGTGAAATACCATTCGAAGTATATGGATATGCTGATATAGCAGGAAATGTTGGAGAAAAATTAGAGCAAACAAAAATTAATCGTGATGAATATTCAAAAGTAATATATGATAGAACAGCCCCATATTCAGGAAATAAAGATGCAGGACATCCACTATATATCTTAAATGTAAGCGATGCAAATCGTCGTACATGGATTAAAGATGGAGAAACATTAAGAGTAGAAGCAAACTTTAACGAAGATATGGATATGTCTAAAGCTCCAATTTTAACAATTGGAACAGGAAAAAATGTTCAAACTGCTAACTTTGAATATAGAAGTACAGTAGATGGAAAACGTACATTTGTTGCAGATATTGTAATTGATAATAATATCTTAGGATTAGCAGATGGAACAGAAGTACCATTTACAGTAACAAATGCTTTTGACTTAGCAGGAAATGAAGCAATATTAGATAATGAAGATGTTACTTTTACATCAGAATATGGTCAAGTAACATATGATAATAATGCACCAGTAGTAAAAACAGTAGGAATGTTAAACGATACACATTATAATGAAGGTAAAGACACTACAGTTGCTACAACTGGAGATAGAATTAGATTAAGAGTAGCATTTGAGGAAAAATTAGCAGTAGAACCAACAGTTGAAGTAATTGGAGAAGATGGAACTGTTACAGAAGTTAGCTGTACATACAGAGAACAAACTTCTAAACCAGAAAACAACTATTATATGTATATGGCAGACTTTACTTTAACAGATGAAATGAATTTACCAGAAGGACCAATTCAAGTTAGAATTTCTGGATATGCTGATGCAGCAGGAAATGTTGGAGAAGTAGTAACAGAAATAAATGAAGAAGCTTACCCAGGAGTTGTTTACGACACAGTAGCTCCAGAACTTGCTGCAATGGGTATATTCAATTGGACAAATGATAATTATGGTGGAGATATTACACTTGCAACAAGAGATGAACATATAAGATTATATGTAACATTTACAGAAATGTTAGGAGTTAATCCAAAAGTTGATATTTATGGAGAAAATGGAAAAGTAACAACAATGGATTTAGCTTGGAGTGAAGCTGCACAATTCTATTTTGTTGAATTTGATACAACAGACGAATTGCAATTACCACAAGGTAAAATACAATTTAGAATCTATGGATACGAAGATGTTGCAGGAAATGTTGGAAAAGATATAACACAAGAACAAACAACAAGTAAAGAATATCCATATGTAGTATTTGATACAGTGGCTCCAGAATATACAGCATTAGGAATAGTTAATGGATCTCATTATGATGCAAAAGAAGGAGACATATATCATGCTAAAACAGGTGATTATGTAAGAATTCTTGTACAATTTGATAACGAGAAATTAGCAGTAATGCCAAAAATAAGAGTTTTAGGAGCAGACAATAAAGTTGTTAAAGAAGTAAATATGATAGATGCATATCTAACTTCAGAATCAATGAATACAAATGCTTATTCAGGACAATTTACAATAACAGAAGATATGAATTTACCAGAAGGTGAAATCAAATTTGAAGTTTATGGATATGAAGATGCAGCAGGAAATGTTGGAAAAACATTAACAAATGCAGATTTAAAATATCCAGGAATAGATCAAGGTGTAGAATATGATAAAACAGCACCAACAGCTGATTTTGTAGAATTCACAACTACAAATAAAAATAATCAATATGCTAAAGTTGGAGATCAAGTTTGGGTAAAAGTTAGAATTAAAGAAGAATTATCTAAATATCCAGTTATCAAAATAAATGGTATGGATACAGACAAAGAAACAATAATAAATGACCAAAATGAAGCTGGAACACTATATGTTGCATGGCTTACAATGACAGAAGATATAGCAAATGAAATAAATGAAGGAAAAATGTCTTTTGAAATATCAGGATTTGAAGATTTAGCTGGAAATGTTGGAGATGTTATTACTACAACTACAAATAATACATCTGTAACATTTGATAAAACAGCACCAGCATTAAGAGAATTAAGAGTACAAAACTTCTATAATCCAACAGGAAATCAAAACTATTCAGGATTAACACAAAATCCAAGACAAAATAAAGGAATAGCAATAACAGTAAATACAACAGAATTATTAGATAAAAATCCAATAATTGTAATTGGTGGAAAAGAAATAGAAGTGCCAGTACAAGAACCTCAATTTAATAAATATGTAGTATATGTAGATATAACAGAAGATATGAATTTAGTAGAAGGAGAAAAAATCCCAGTAACAGTTAAAGGATTAGTTGATTTAGCAGGAAATACAGGAGATGAAGTTACAACAACTGGTAATGATAATTACTACGTAATTTTCGATAGAACAGCTCCAAAGACATTAGCAAATAATATTTTAAAATTAGGTGAATCTAACGAGCAAAGAGAATATTATGTAAGACCTGGTGATTCAATTTATATGTGCTATACAGCAAATGAAGAACTAGGACATAATCCAACATTTACATTAATTAATAATGGAAAAGAATATGTAATGGAAGATTCACAAGTAATAGTAAAACAAAATCCTGCAAAAGCATGGGATTACACAGTAATTTATGAAATTCCAGAAGATACAACTTTTGTAGACGGAGAAATTGAATTAAAAGTTTCTAATATAGAAGATAAAGCTGGAAATAAGAGAGAAGACGTAAAAGGTCCAACTAATGGACATAAAGTATTTTTTGATACAACAGCTCCTGAAAAATTAAATTTAGGAATTGCTCGTAATATAGATAATGGTGATACAAGAGATCAAAGATATGCAAAAGCTGGAGACAGCATTCGTGTATTAGTATCTTTCCCAGAAAAATTAGCAGTAGAACCAAAAGTTGAAATGTTTGGAAAAGTATATGATGTAACATATCGTCCAGATAGTTCAATTGAAGAATCAAACATTTATTATTATATGGCAGATGTTAAGATAGACCAAAATACACCAGAAGGTGAAGTAGCATTTAAAGTATATGGATACAAAGATGTTGCAGGAAATGAAGGAGAACCTTTAACAAATGCTGATATAAATGATGGTAAATATACAAATGTAATAATAGATAATACAAAACCAACTATAGAGCCAACAGAAGATTCGATTTCTGGTTCAGAAGGTAATTATAGTAGAATAGGTTTTAAAGTTACAGACGATAATGGTGTAGCTTCTTATGAAATTAATGGTGAAACATTAATTCTTACAAACGGAGAAATTTCTTATGAAGCATTAAAATCATACTTAAAAGAAGGTGTAAATACTGTTGTTGCTAGCGATGAAGCTGGAAATACAGCTGAATATACATTTAACTATGATGCAGTAGCTCCAACAAGAGAGTATTCAAACATCATGGTTAATGGTGATGATAGTACAAAACATGAATTTTATGCAAAAATAGGAGATAAACTTTGGGTAAGTATAGGTGTTAAAGAAGAATTAGCACATAATCCATCATTTACATTAATAAATAATGGTGTAGAATATCCAATGGATGGAAATCTAGTAAAAGCTAATTATGATGAAAAAAATGATAGATATAGTTATGTTCTAATTTATGAAATTCCAGAAGATACAGCTTTTGTAGATGGAGAAATTACATTTAAAATTTCTGATTTAGTAGATTTATTTGGAAATAAAATGACAGATGAAACAAAACCATCTAATGGAAATAGAGTATTTTTTGATAAAACGCCAGCAACAATTAAGTTAAATGGTACTGAAGAACCTATTACTATAGAAGCAGGAAGTGAATATGTAGATGCAGGTGCAACTGTAACAGACAATATTGACGGCTTTATTTCTAGCAACTACCAATTCACTTATGCAAACTATTATGCAGATCCTAATTCAGACAAAGTAACTGAGTCAAGATTGACAGAAATTGATACTAGAAAAACAGGACTTTATAAAATAGCCTATATTTATACAGATAAAGCAGGTAATACAAAACAAGCAACAAGATATTTATACATTAAAGATACAACAATGCCAACAGTTACATTAAATGGTGAAGAAAATATAACAATAGAAGCAGGAACACCTTATAAAGATGAAGGTGCAAAAGTAACAGATAATTCAGACCCTACTATAGAAAACTTTAAATATACAAATATAAATTATTATGTAAATGGAGAACTTAAAAAGTCACATTTAACTGAAGTAGATGTTAAACAACCAGGGGAATATAAAATTGGTTATGAATATACAGATAAGTCAGGAAATACAAAGATTACAGTAAGAACAGTTATTGTTAAAGATACAACAGCTCCAGTAATTACAGCAAATGGAAAGAGCCAAACACTAAAAGTTGGTGACACATATACAGAATTAGGAGCAACATTAACTGATAATGCTTATATAGATGCTGACGATTATGAAATTACAATTCATTTTTATGATGAAAATGGTAAATTAGTATACCCATCACCATCAAAAGTAGATACATCAAAAGTAGGAGAATATAGAATAGCATATACAGCAAAAGATAGTTCAGGAAATGCTTCAAATGTAGCTACTATATCAGTAAAAGTTGAAAGATAATCACAAAAGTATAAAAGGTAGAAAGTACTTTCTACCTTTTATATATCAATATAAAGATATGAAACAGAATACTTTTAAGGGGGAAAATATTTTGGCAAAAAGATATAAAAGCGAACCAACCAAAAAAACTAGTTCACACAAAAAATCTCCAAATAAAAGGAATAGAGTAATTGATAAAAGAAAAGTCTTAGCTGTAATTATAATAATAGCAATAATAATTGCAGGATATTTTATAGTTACAAAGATAAACTCAACTGATTCAAATGGAGAAATAAGAATTAGTAATGCAGAAAAGAAATTATCATCAGACATCTTAATATTAAATGATTTAAATAATGAGGTAATAGAGCATTTAGATATGAAAAATATACAATTAGTAAAAGCTCATTATAAATTAGAAAATTTAGAAACAGGAATAGTAAATCTATACTATAAAGTAGATGATAAGGAAATAGTTAAGGTTGATATAAACATTAAGGATAAAGTAATAGAAAAAGCAGAAAAACAAGAAAATGCAGAAGAAATGTCATTAACACAAATTGGCAATAACATGACTAGAGATATAAAGAAATATTTTAATGACAATCAAAAAAGATTAAAGCCAGATGAAGGAAAAAATATTTTAAATATTATTGTAGCAAACGAGCAAATAATTATAAATGCTAGTGAAAATTAAGAAAAAGTGCTTCTTATATGAAAGAGGCGCTTTTTTGTATGTATAACTGTTTTTAATTAAAATAGAAATAGCAGGGATTTGAACAACGTCCCTAAATCCCTTTAAAAAATCGGGACTTGAGGAACGTCCCCAAATCCCGTTGTATTGAATATATAATTAAACAAAGACATTTAATAAAGTTAAACATATTGCTGCCAATATAGTTTTAACAGAAATTGTTATAGTTTTCTTAACTGCTTTGTTAATAACTATTAACCTATGTTCTTTTCTGATTGTTAAAGCTAAACAATCAGTTTTATTATAATTTTCCATTGTATTTCTCTCCTTTTTATCTATAGTATCTATGTCAAAAATCTTTAGTATTTTTCATAATATAAATTCATTATAGAGCAAATATTAAAAATTGTCAACATTTTTGTTACAAAAATGTAATAAAAAAATATAAAAAAAGTAATATTGGAAAAATTTGTGAAATTTACCAAATGGACATAAAAGTATGATACAATTTATATATAGAAGGAATATTTTGAAAGAAAATTACTTTCATTTTTACATGTACATTCGAACAAACCGAGAAAGGGAAGGACTTTAATATGCAAAAAGTATTATTTGTATGTCTTGGAAATATATGTAGATCACCAATGGCAGAATATATTTTTAAAGACATAGTAGCAAAAAACGGACAAGAAAAAAACTTCTACATTTCTTCTGCTGCAACTAGTACAGAAGAAATTGGAAACGATATGCATTATGGGACTAAAGAAAAGTTACTTGAACATAATATACCATTTCAAAAACATAGAGCTAAACAGCTAAAAAAAGAAGATTATGATAAATATGATTATATAATTGGGATGGAGAATAGTAATATTGTAAGGATAAAAGCAATTGTAGGTAAAGATACAGCAAATAAAGTATATAAATTATTGGATTTTACAAATGAGAAAAAAGATATAGCAGATCCTTGGTACACAGGAAATTTTACCAAAACTTATGAAGAAGTACTAAAAGGATGTCAAGCTTTATATAATTACTTAACAAAGGAGTGATTATTATGTCATATATCGAATTTAAAAATGTATGTAAAGATTATAAAATGGGAGAAGTTATAATACACGCCTTAAGTAATGCCAATTTAAGCATAGAAAAGGGAGAATTAGTTGTAATAGTAGGTCCAAGTGGAGCAGGCAAAACTACAGCTTTAAACATATTAGGTGGTATGGATAATGCTACATCTGGAAGAGTTATAGTAGATAATAAAGAAATCTCCAGATTAAAAAATAGGGATTTAATAAAATATAGAAGAGAAGATATAGGTTTTGTATTTCAATTTTATAATTTAGTTCAAAATTTAACTGCAATAGAAAATGTAGAACTTGCAACACAAATATGTAAGAAATCTTTAAATCCAGAACAAGTAATGGAAAAGGTAGGACTAGCAGATAGAAAAAACAATTTTCCATCACAACTATCTGGAGGAGAGCAACAAAGAGTGGCTATCGCAAGAGCTATAGCAAAAAATCCAAAGTTGTTGCTTTGTGATGAACCAACAGGAGCCTTAGATTATAAAACAGGTAAACAAATTTTAAAATTATTGCAAGATATGTCCAGAATAGAAAAAATGACTGTTATAATAATTACCCATAATGGGGCAATAGCTCCAATGGCAGATAAAGTTATAAAATTTAAAAATGGAACCGCAGAAGATATGATAATAAATGAGAATCCAACACCAATCGAGGAGATAGAATGGTAGTAAGGAGGTGGAGATATGAAAAAAGCACTACTTAAAAATAGTTTTAAAGAAATAAAAACATCATACAAAAGATTTATTTCTATTTTGCTTATAGCACTATTAGGAGTAGGCTTTTTTGCAGGCTTAAGAGCTACATCTCCAGACATGGTAGATACCATAGACAAGTACTATAAAGAGCAGAATGTATATGATATACAAATAATGTCTACATTAGGGCTTACAAATAGTGATATAGACGCTATAAAAAATATAGAGAATGTAGAAAATGTTTATGGTACATATTCAGAAGATATTTTAGTAAAAGTAAATAATAAAGAATTAGTATCTAAAATATTAACAATAGAAGATATTAATAAACCAAGATTAATTGAAGGAAATATGCCTGAAAATGCTAATGAATGTTTAGTAGAACAGTCATTCCTAAATGCAGCAAATAAAAAAATTGGTGATACTATAACATTAGAAGCAAACGAGGAAAATGAGATTCTTAAAGAATTAACTCTGAAAATAGTAGGAACCGCAGAAAGTCCTTTATACATATCAAGAGAAAGAGGAACAACAAGTTTAGGCTCTGGAACAATAAATAATTTTATTTATGTTTCAAGAGATAATATAGAATCAGATGTATATACCGAGATATATGTAACGGTAAAGGATGCAGAAAAATATACAACTAGTTCTACTAAATACGAGAATTATGTAGAAGAAACAAAAGATAAAATAGAAGGAATTAAAGAAGAAAGAGAAACAGCAAGATATAATGAGCTTATAGATGAAGCAAATGAAGAAATTCAAGAGGCAGAAAACGATTTTAATACTCAAAAGGCTGATGGAGAAAAACAGCTAGCTGATGCAGAGGCTAAAATAGAAGATGGCAAAAAGCAAATAACAACTGGTGAGAGTGAGATAAAATCAAACGAAGAAAAAGCCAATAAAGAATTTGCAAATGCAGAAAAGAAGATTCAGAGTGCAAAAGCCGAAATAGAAAAAAATGAGAAAACGTTAGAAGAACAAAAACAAAATGCTCAAACTCAAATTGATGAGGCAAATACTAAAAAAATAGAGTTAACGTCAACATTACAGACGGTAAATCAATCGTTAGACCAAGTAACACAAGCATATAATGATGTAGTAAATAAATTAAACGATAGTAGTTTAAGTGAAGAAGAAAAAGCTACATTGACGGCTAAAAAACAAGCTTTAGAAACTCAAAAACAGGAATTAGAAACAAATAAAATGCAGTTGCAAGCTGGAATTACAGAAATAGAAAACAAGGTAAATTCTGCAACTAACACAATAAGTGATGCTCAAGTCAAAATTGAATCAGCAAAAGCAGAAGTAAGTAAACAAGAAAAAACTTTAGCAAGCACCAAAAAGAAGACAGAAACACAGCTAAGTAATGCAAAAGCTGAATTAGAAACTTCAAAACAAGAAATACAAACAGCAGAGGCAGAATTAGTTACTAAAAAAGAAGAGTTTAATACTAAAATTGCAGATGCAGAAACAGAATTAATTGATGCCAAAGAAAAAGTTAACGAGATAGAAAGTGCAGAATGGTACATATTAGATAGAAATCAGAATAGTGGATATGTAAGTTTTATACAAGACACGCAAAGTGTAGATAGCTTAAGTATCGTATTTCCAATTGTATTTTTTGCAATAGCAATATTGGTGTCATTAACCTCAATGACAAGAATGGTAGAAGAAGATAGAACAGAACTAGGAACACTAAAATCTTTAGGATATAACAAAGCACAAATAATGTTTAAATACATACTTTATTCTAGTTTAGCTTGTATTATTGGAGGAGTAATTGGTATAATTATAGGTTTGCAATTAATACCAAGAATTATCTGGATGATGTACAGTATGATGTATACAATTCCAGAATTTGTAGTAGGACTAAATTCTGAACACTCATCATCAGGTTTAGCACTTATATATATTTGTATTGTTGGTGCTACAATTTATGCAGCAGCAAGGGATTTAAAAGAAAAACCAGCAAATCTATTAAGACCAAAGGCTCCAAAACTTGGAAAAAGAGTTTTATTAGAGCGAGTAAAATTCATTTGGAAAAGATTAAACTTTTCACAAAAAGTTACTATTAGAAATATATTTAGATATAAAAAGAGATTTTTAATGACAATTATAGGTATCTTTGGTTGTACTTCGTTAATTTTAACTGGATTTGGAATAAAAGATTCTATATCTACGATATTACCAAATCAATATGAAAAAGTATTTTTATATGATTTTCAAGTTAGTATGAAGAGTAGTTTGAATGATGAAGAAAGACAAAGTGTTATTACAGAATTACAAAATACTGAAAATGTTAATAATGTTGTGGAAACATATATGGTAGCTGATACTGCAAATCATAATGAATATTCAGAAGACTTGCAAGTAGTAGTACCTAAAAATGTAGATGATTTGAAAAATGTTATTACAATAAATGATGTTGATAATAAAAAAGAAGAAGTTAACCTATCATCAGATGGAGTTATTTTAACAGATAAATTGGCACAATTATTAGATGTAAAAGTTGGAGATACAATTACTTTAGACGGAACTTCAGAAGAAAATAAAGAAGTTAAAGTATCTGATATAACAGAAAATTATATTGCTCATTATATATATATGACAAAAGATATGTACGAAAGTTTATATGGGGAAACATATAATACAAATGTATTACTTGTAAAGGCTGAAAATTTATCAGAAGAAGCACAAGAAGAGCTTTCTAAAAAGTTATTAGATGGTGGTAAGGTGTCTACAGTTTCATTAAATTCAAATGCAGAGAAAACTTTGGATGATACAATTAGTTCATTAAATTATGTTGTTGTAATATTAATTGTTTCAGCAGGATTGCTTGCATTTGTGGTATTATATAATTTATCTAATATAAATATTAGTGAAAGACAAAAAGAACTTGCAACAATTAAGGTATTAGGTTTTTATGATAAAGAAGTATATACTTATGTAACAAGAGAAACAGTATTATTAACAATAATAGGAATTGCACTAGGACTAATTGGGGGCTATTTCTTAAATTACTTTATAATTGGTACATGTGAAATAAATATGCTTAGATTTGCAAAAGTTATACATCCATTAAGTTATTTATATGCTATTTTAATTACAGTTGCTTTTACGATTATAGTAAATGTAATTACCTATTTTGCATTAAAGAAAATAGATATGATTAGTAGTTTAAAGAGTGTAGAATAAGACACTCATGGTAGGGATTTGGGGACGTTCCTTAAATCCCGATTTTTTGTCTTATGAAAACTTACAGCTAGGCTTGGGAAAATTTGGGGTTTTAAAAAAAGAAATTCCCTCGTCACAGCGTGGCGAGGGATAAAGATTTGAAAAGAGATGTGTTGCACGATTGCATTACAGAAGTTAGAACGTTATTGCCTGGACCCAGTTGATCAGTTCAGAAAGAAGGCGACCACCTTCTGCAAACATTGCTGAGAGGCTATCTGCTGCACCAGGCCAGTTTAGCGTAAACAACTGAACAAAAGCTTTAAGCAGAGTAAAAGCTACTTTCAGCAGGAACTCGTAAAATACGAGAATTCCTTCACAGAGCTGGAAAAAGACAGGGCATTTTCCAGAAACTTCAGGACAGAATTCAACGACTAACATTGCCAACAGAGCCAATATTAGGTTAAACGTCATTGCCCTTGAAAAGTTGGAGATAGCATGATCTATGCTACGAGAAACTGATTTTGCAGTAGCCTGCCGAGCCTTCTGGGTTCCAAAGTGGTTCTTCCACCAGTCTTTTAGCCGGTCGATGGGTGTAGGTTGTGGATTAGTAACTTTAGGAAGCACAGAAGCAGGTTTTGCTTTAGTTGTTGCTCCAGGGTTAACATTTGCATTCTTCATCATTTTGTTTGTCATCATATTGTTCTCCTTTTCTTATCAAGTTGCAAAGTATCAATTGATACTAGATACAAAGCAACAGTTTATAGTCACTTTTTATTATACCATAATTATGTTAATTATTCAACCTAAGTGCTTAGTTAGACTGGATTTAGAGGGATTACCCAAAAATTGAAATAATTAAATATAGCTAGAAAAGAAACCAAAAATATGATATATTAATTGCAATAATTATCGGAAAAAGGAGAAATTTGTGAAAGAAAAAACAAAAGAAATATTAAATAAGATTATTAATTCTAGTTTTTTCATTATAATACTTGCAATTTTTATAATATTAAAAACTATATTATTTTATAAAAGTACAGTATGTATAAATGAAAAAATTGATATAAAAACAATACAAAGTAGTATAATATATATTTTATCATTATTTGGAATATTATGTGTATTACCTAAAAAAGGAAGAAATATAGGTGGAATCGTATTAGATACGATAATAAGTATAATTTTGTTTGCAGACAATATTTATTATACTTATTCAAGTAATGTGTTATCTGTATTACAAATAACTAATCTTCAATATGGTGAAGAAATAATGTCAACATTGCCAATGCTATTAAAAATGCATCAAATACTTTATTTTATAGATATACTACTTCTTGTGATTTTATTTGTATCAAAATTTATAAAATTAGAAAAAGGGGAAAAAACCAAAGTACCATATATTGTTATTAGAACATTAATTGGATTATTTGCAATATATGTATTTATTACATCAGCAATAGAGGGAAATGAAAAAGCTTTAGAAGATCCATATAATAGAGATACACAAATAAAGAAAGCAACAATTTATGGATATCATATATCAGATATATTAAATGCTATAGATGGCTCAAAACAAGTAAAATATAAAAATAAAAAAGAAGCGATGGATGCATATGATTCTCTAAAAGAAGAATATAACCGAGAATATGAAGAAAGTTATCTAGATATTGCAGGATCAATGGAAGGCAAAAATGTAATAATTCTTCAATTAGAATCTATGCAAGAATTTGTCCTAAATAAAACTATAAATAATAAAGAAATAACACCAAACCTAAATAAATTTATAAATGAAAATATAAGACTTTCTAATATGTATATGCAAAGCTATTCTACAACAGCAGATTCAGAGTTTTCAACAGTAACATCATTATATCCTGTAGAAAATGGAATGGCATATAGTAGATATTATAAAAATACATATGATGATATCTTTAAAATATTCCATCAAAAGGATTATACAACTTCATATATGCACGGGAATTATGGATATTTTTGGAATAGGACTAATGTATATAACAATATGGAGGTTGACCATGTAGAATTAAAAGACACTTTTGCAGATACTTCGGAAGATGTAATGGGCTATTTGTCAGATGAATTATTATACAGACAAGCTGTAGAAAAATTGTCAAATTATGATGCACCATTTATATCATATATTGTTGCAGCTTCATCACATACTGGTTTTACACTAGATGGTTTGCAAGATAGAAGTAAAGTTAGTATAGATGTTGGAAAATATAAAGATACTTTCTTTGGAAATTATTTAGAATCAGCCAATTACGCAGATTATGCATTTGGTATATTTATAGATGAACTAAAAAAAGCTGATTTATATGATGATACTGTAATAATTTTATATGGCGACCACAATGGACTAGATATGTATAATAACGAAATGATAGAGTTTTTAAGTGAATTAGATGGAAATGTTACAGATGTAGATATAAAATTAAATTATATTAGAGTATTAGCGGGGATGAGAATTCCAGGAATTAGCAATTTAAGAATAGATAAACCTGTTAGTAAATTAGACATAAAACCAACACTTGCATATCTATGTAACTTAGATTCAGGAGTATCTTTAGGAACAAATATGTTAGCTAAAAAAGATTTTATATGTTTAAATAACGAAAGAATCGTTACAGCTGACTTTTACTATGATGAATTATGGTTTAATATACAAACAGGAGAAATAGTAGAGGAAAATGAACAACTAAAAAAATATTATGATTATATGAAAAGGGAACTAGATATATCAAAATCTATAGTTTTAGAAGACTTGTTAAGATAAGGTGATAAAATATGAAAATATTGATTGGAACGAAAAATAAAGGAAAAATAGGAGGTGCCAAAAGGGCATTCGAAAAGTACTTTAAAGATGTTACAATAGAGGGAATAAGTGTAGAATCAGAGGTTGCTGACCAGCCAGTAAATGATGAAATATTACAAGGTGCAAAAAACAGAGTAAAGAACTTAAAAAAATATGCAGAAGAAAATATGATAGAAGCAGATTTTTTTGTAGCAATGGAATCTGGAATAACAGATAAGTTTGGAACATGGTTAAATTTAACAACAGTATATATCGAAAATAAAAATGAAGAAGGAGCTGTTGGGTTTGGTCCTGCATATCCAATTCCAGATAGATATATAGACGAAGTAAAGAAAAAAGAATTAAGCTATGTGCTTGCAAAACTTTTCGAAAGTAAAGAGCTTAAAGCTCCACAAGGTGGAATATTTCAACTAAGCCATGGACAAGTAACTAGGATAGATTTAGCAGAGCAAGCATTTTTAATGGCACTAACATGTTTTATTAATGGGGGGATTTGGAAATAAGATGAACTTTTTTGAAAACAATAGTAAACTAGAGCCACATAAGATTTTGGTAAATTTTATACAGAATAATCCAAGTATAAAAACAGCAATTGATTTAGGGTGTGGCGCAGGTAGAGATACTAAATTTTTAGTACAAAATAATATAATTGTAACTGCTATCGATAGAGTTGATGTAACAAAATTTTTGTATAAAGATTTAACAGAAGAAGAAAAAGCAAGATTAAATTTTGTGCAGGCTAAATTTTCTGAGATAGACTTACCAAAAACAGATTTAATTATTTCATATGAGGCTTTGCCTTTTTGTGATAGAGAGGCATTAGTTAAGTTGCTAGATAAAATAAACGATTCTTTAAATGAAAATGGATACTTCTTATGTAATTTCTTTGGGAAGAATGATTCATGGTTCGGAAATGATAAAATTCAGTTTTATGAAAAAGAAGAAATAGAAGATTTATTAAAAGATTTTAAAATATTAAAGTTAAATGAGATTGAAAGAGATGGAGAATCTGCAATGCATCAAATTAAACATTGGCATGTATTTTGGATAATTGCAAAAAAAGAAGAACAGAAAGGGTGAATAAAATGAAAAAAATAATAGGACTTGTACCAGCATCTAATAATTTATTTAAGACAGACTTGGTATATGAAGATAAATATTATTTTATAAATAATTATATAGAAAGAATAAATGAAGCTGGAGCAATTGTTAGTGGGGTATTACCTTGTAGTGCATATGTTGATGAAGAAACCTTAAGTTTATATGATGCATTCATATTGTCAGGTGGTGGAAAAATACATCCATACCATCTACAAGTAGTCGATTATGCAGTAAAAAATAATAAGCCATTATTAGGAATTTGTATGGGAATGCAAACTTTAGCTATATATTTTTTGCTATGCAAAGAAAAGAAAGAACGAAATTATGAAGGCAGTATTATAGAGTTATTTGAAGATTTAAGAAAAAATAAATATGATTTTACAGAGCCTGTAGAAGGACATAGAAATGCAGACTTAACAAGAGATAATATAGAAGATATAAAGCATAAGGTAATATTGGATAAAAACAGTATATTATATAATTTATATAAAGAAGAAGTGTTAAATATGCCAAGTATTCATAGATATAGAATTCCACAAGTAGAAGAACCATTAAAAGTAGTAGGAAGGGTAGAAGATGGTACTATAGAAGTTATAGAATATAATGATAGGATATTTGGAGTGCAATTTCATCCAGAAAATGAAAGCATAAATAATTGTATTTTTAAATATATTATAAGTAAATGTTAAATAAGAACTAGATAAATTATAATTAATATATAAGAAAGGAATGAGATTATACATGAAAGTATTATTAATTAATGGAAGTTCAAGAAAAGAATGTACATATACTGCATTAAGTAAGGTGGCAGAAAGCTTAAATGAAGAAGGAATAGAAACTGAAATTATAAATTTAGGTGGAACTCCTGTAAGAGATTGTATTGGATGTGGAATGTGTGCTAAAAATGGAAATGCTAGATGTGTATTTAATGATGATATCGTAAATACAATAATAGAAAAAGCTGAAGAAAGTGATGGTTTTGTATTTGGTACACCAGTTTATTATGCACATCCATCAGGAAGAATTTTATCTGTTTTAGATAGAGCCTTCTATGCAGGCAAAAAAGCTTTTGAATTTAAGCCAGGTGCAAGTATTATAAGTGCTAGAAGAGGTGGAACAGTTGCTTCTTTTGATGTACTTAACAAATATTTTACAATTAGTCAAATGCCAATAGTTTCTTCTACATACTGGAACAATGTACATGGAAATAATAAAGAAGAAGTTGTACAAGATTTAGAAGGTATGCAAACAATGTATAATTTAGGAAAAAATATGGCATGGATTTTAAAATGTATAGAGATTGGAAAGCAAAATAATATTAATCAACCAGTAAACACAACTGTTAAAACTAATTTTATAAGGTAAAATCCTTGAAATTTAGCTCAAAATATGTTAACATAAATGAATGAAAAAGGATGTTGATGTAATTTGAGTATGGAAGCAAAAACTGTAGAATACTGTTTTGATTCTAAAATATATTCTGGTGAAGCTATAAAAAGAAAAATAGAACAAATAAAAAGAGATTTTAGTAGAATTTCTAATAAACCAGTAGAAGTGAGAGTAGAACTTAACGAGCTAGGAATGTATGTTTTAACTTTTAGATTTTACGCAAAACGAAATATTGCTAAAATGAAACCAGAAAAAATAACTAAATTATATATAGAATCATTAGGAGAATATTCGAATGGTTATATAAATAAATTGATTGGGAATAAAGATAGCGAATATATAAGAAAATTAAAAAATAGAGATAAAGAGCATAAACAATTGCAGAAAAGACTTAAAGAACAAAACAAAAAGAAAACATATGCAAGAGTAGAATATGTAAAAGAGGATAAAAAGAAAGAAAAAAAGGAAACAGAACCTGTAATACAGAAACAATATAATAATTATAATAAAAAAGAAAATAAGATAAAACAAGAGTCTGTAAAAAGAACACCACATATAGAATATTTACACAGAGAAGAGGAAGAAAAAAAGTTTACAGAGAGATTAAATGAATATTTGCAAATGTTAAAGAATGTTAAGGCTCCTAAATTAGAACGTAAAAATAAAATTAAGGTAAAAAACAAAGTAGAGAAGAAGAAAATTCAATATGAGCAAAACATAAGAAAACGAGCAAATTATGATAGCTATAAAAAACATAATAAGAAAGAACAACAAATTGGAGAAAAACATTATTGGAGTGACAATTATATTCCAAAGGAATATGGTAAATATAAAGAAACAAAAAAATTTAAACCATTATAAAATCGGGAGTTTGGGATGTTCCTTGCAGGGATTTGGGGACGTTTCTCAAATCCCGATTTTTGTTGTTCTAATAAAATGAGTATTGGTAATTTATTAGACAGGGAAAAAAAGACCGTCCCCAAATCCTGGTTAGGGAAAAAAGGACTGTCCCTAAATTTCATAGGTGTGTTACTCTTGCTTTTATTTCTTTTGTTTTACCAACATTCCAGAAATTTTCTCCTAAATAACCACAAGTTCTTCTTGTTACATTCATTTTACTTTGGTCTTTATTACCACAATTTGGGCATTCCCATTCGTTATCATCATTTATAATTATTTCTCCATCAAATCCACATACCTGGCAATAGTCAGATTTTGTATTAAATTCTGCATATTGAATATTATCATATATAAATTTAACAACTTCTTCTAAAGCCTTTAAATTATTTTGCATATTTGGTACTTCAACATAAGATATCGCACCACCACTAGAAATTGGTTGGAATTCACTTTCAAATTTTAATTTAGAGAAAGCATCAATTTTCTCTCTAACATCTACATGGTATGAATTTGTATAATAACCCTTATCTGTAACATCTTTAATATCTCCAAACTTTTCTTTATCAATTCTAGCAAATCTATAACATAAACTTTCTGCAGGGGTTCCATATAAAGCAAAACCAATTCCTGTTTTTTGTTTCCATTCTGAAACTTTAGATTTTAAATGATTCATAACTCTTAATGCAAATTCTTTTCCAATAGGATCAGTATGTGATACACCTTTCATTAATTTTGTAAGCTCATATAATCCAATATATCCTAGAGAAATTGAAGAATAACCACCATGTAATAGTTTATCAATTTTTTCACCTTTTTTAAGTCTTGCTATTGCACCATATTGCCAATGAATAGGACTAATGTCAGATAAAGTACCTTCTAATGCATGATGTCTGCACATTAATGCTTCATAACATAAATCTAATCTTTCATCAAACAATTTCCAGAACTTATCTTCATCTCCATTTGCAATAATTCCTATTTGAGGTAAGTTGATACTTACAACACCTTGATTAAATCTGCCTTCAAATTTATAATTTCCATTTTCATCTTTCCAAGGAGCCAAGAAACTTCTGCAACCCATTGGACTAAATACATTTCCTTCATAGTTTTCTCTCATTTTCTTAGCAGAAATATAGTCTGGATACATTCTTTTGGCAGAACATTTTACAGCAAGTTTTGTTAGATAATCATATTTTCCACCTTTTAAGCAGTTATGTTCATCTAAAACATAAACAAGTTTAGGAAATGCAGGTGTAACATAAACACCAACTTCATTTTTTACTCCTTGAATTCTTTGGTTTAGAATTTCTTCTATGATCATGGCATTTTCTTCTATATAAGGGTCATCTTTTTTTAGATTCAAGAATAGTGTTACAAAAGGGGTTTGTCCATTTGTAGTCATTAATGTATTTATTTGATATTGAATTGTTTGAACACCAGATCTTAATTCTTCTTCTACACCAATTCTAACAATCTTTTCTATTTCTTTATCTGATAATGTATCTCCAAATGCAACTTTATATTTTTCTTTTAATTTATCGTGTGATTTTCTTAAATATTTGCCTAAATGGCTTATATCAAGAGATTGACCACCATATTGATTACTTGCAACAACTGCAATTATTTGGGTCATTACAATACATGCTACTCTAAAACTTTTTGGCTCTTCAATTAATTTGCCATTCATAACAGTACCATTCTCAAACATATCTTTTATATTAACTAAACAACAATTATGTATTGGCTGTATGAAATAATCCATGTCGTGAAAGTGTAAAATTCCTTCTTTATGAGCATCAACTATTTTCTTTGGTAACAAAATTCTTTGTGTTAAATCTCTAGAAACTTCACCAGCAATATAGTCACGTTGTGTTGAAGCTAACATTGTATTCTTATTAGAGTTTTCTTCTTTTAATTCTTGGTTTTCATTTCTAATAATTGATAAAATTGTTTTATCTGTTGTATTAGTTTTTTGAACCGTTGCTTTTGGCTCTTTCGTTTTTATTGTCTCCATTTTTTACCCCCTGTTATGTTTAAATACTTTGCTATATATGGTATAATCATATAGGTAAAAAATGAGATAGTAAATATACAAAATTTAAATTCCGACAAAATTTTTACATATCCTGAATGTTCGTAAAAAAATATGTGGGGTGAGGACGTGAGAGTTCGTGATAAAACGAAGAAAAAAATTGCAAGTTCACTAATGAATTTAGTCGAAAAGAAGCCTATAGATAAAATTACGATTACTGATATAACTGTAAATTGTGATATATCAAGACAAGTTTTTTATAGGTATTTTTTAGATAAAAAGGATTTAATTAATTGGATATATGAAGAAGACTGTGGTTCTGTAATTTATACTGGCGAAGAAAAATTTAGCATAAAAAGTTGGTTAAAATATATTATAGATATTTTAGCAGAGAAAAAGAATTTTTATATGCATGCAATAAAAGATGATTCTAGTAAAGCATTTGAAACGTTAATTTTAAATAAAACAAGATTTTATTTAAAAAAGCTTATAAAACACAAAACTGCAACTGAGCTTACAAAACAATTAGAATTTCTAGTGGAAATGACTGCAAGAGCTTTAATTGATATGATTATTTTGGAAATAGAAAGCGAAATGCCTGTAAAAAAAGAAATTCTATTAGATTGGCTTATGAATGGAATGTCAAGAGAAATAGCTGATTTAATTGAAGAGTATGAAGTTCCTATGAATGTGGTAAAAAGGTGGAAAATGTAATAATATTGCGGAAAAAATTAGATTGTTAGCATTGACAAACAATGGCAAATATAATACAATATGTATGTGCAATTTAAAAGTTGCACATATTAAATGTATAAAAGTTAGCGTAAGCTAACAAAAACGAATAGTATAAAAAATTATTAATAAGAAGAATAAATATAAAGGAGTTATTAAAATGAGCGAAACATTATTAGAAATAAAAAATTTACATGCAAAAGCAGGAGATAAAGAAATAATAAAAGGATTAGACCTAAAAATAAATAAAGGTGAAGTACATGTAATTATGGGACCAAATGGTGCTGGTAAATCTACACTATCTAATGTAATATTAGCAAATCCAGAATATACACAAACAGAAGGAGATATTATATTAGACGGTGAAAACATAAATGGACTAAAAACGGATGAAAGAGCGAGAAAAGGAATATTTATGTCATTCCAATCACCAAAAGAAATTCCAGGAGTTAGTGTAACAAACTTCTTAAAATATGCAAAAATTGCAACAACAGGAAAGCCAGTTAAAATATTTGAATTCAAAAAAGAATTAGAAAAAAATATGGAAGAATTAAAAATGAAACCAGAATATGCTAACAGAAATTTAAATGTTGGTTTTTCTGGTGGAGAGAAAAAGAAAAATGAGATATTACAAATGCTTACATTAAATCCAAAACTTGCAATCTTAGATGAAACAGATTCAGGACTAGATGTAGATGCTATAAAAACAGTTTCTAAAGGAATAAAAATGTATAGCAATGAAAATAATGGAGTATTAATAATAACTCATGGAACAAAGATTTTACAAGGATTACACGTAGATTATGTACATGTTTTAGTAGACGGAAAAATAATAAAAACAAGTACAGGAGATTTAGCAAACGAAATAGAAGCAAAAGGATATGAAGAATACAAGAAATAGAGGTGAAAGAATTGGCAGAAAAGAAAACACAAATAGAAGATATTTCTAGAAATATATATGACATAAAAAACAAAGACGAATATAGTTATAAATCTAAAAAAGGAATAACTAAAGAAATAGTAGAAGAAATCTCAAAACAAAAAAATGATGCACCTTGGATGAGAGAGTTTAGATTAAAAGCATTAGAGACATACAACAAACTAGCACTTCCAACATGGGGACCAAATCTAGACGAATTAAATATGGACGAAATTGCAACATATGTAAGACCAAAAACAGCTATGAAAAGTAGTTGGGATGATGTACCAGAAGATATAAAAAATACATTTGATGCATTAGGAATTCCAGAAGCAGAAAAAGAATCTTTAGCAGGTGTTGGTGCACAATATGATTCAGAAGTTGTATATCATAGTATAAAAGAAGATTTGGTAAAACAAGGTGTTATATATACAGATATGGAAACAGCTGTAAGGGATTATCCTGATATAGTAGAAGAACATTTTATGAAATGTGTACCAGTATCAGATCATAAATTTGTTGCATTACATGGGGCAGTTTGGTCAGGAGGATCATTTGTATATGTACCAAAAGGGGTACAGGTAGAGATTCCTTTACAATCATATTTTAGATTAAACTCACCAGAATCTGGACAATTTGAACACACTCTAATAATTGTAGATGAAGGAGCAAGCTTACATTTTATAGAAGGTTGTTCTGCACCTAAATATAACAAAGTAAATTTACATGTAGGTTGTGTAGAATTATTTGTTAAGAAAAATGCACATCTAAGATATTCAACAATAGAAAACTGGTCTAAAAATATGATGAATTTAAATACAAAAAGAGCTTTAGTAGAAGAAGGCGGAAAAATAGAATGGGTAACAGGTTCATTTGGTTCAAAAGTTTCTATGTTATATCCAATGGCTGTTTTAAATGGAGCAAATTCTAAAATGGAATATACAGGAATTTCGTTTGCAGGACATGGACAAAACCTAGATACAGGTTTAAAAGTTGTGCATAATGCACCAAATACTTCATCAGTAATTAACTCTAAATCAATATCTAAAGATGGCGGAATTGCAACATTTAGAAGCTTAGAAAGAGTTATGCCAGCTGCTAAAAATTCTAAATTATCTGTATCTTGTGAATCACTAATGTTAGATAATAAATCTAAATCTGATACAATTCCAGTAAGTGATATAAGAACAGAAGAAGTAGAATTTTCACACGAAGCAAAAATCGGAAAAATAAGTGATGAAGAAATATTTTATTTAATGTCAAGAGGAATTTCAGAAGAAGAAGCAAAAGCAATGATAGTTAGAGGATTTGCATATCCTATTTCTAAAGAACTTCCTTTAGAATATGCAGTAGAAATGAATAACTTAATAAATCTAGAATTAGAAGGGAGTATAGGATAATGAAAAATATAGTATTAAACGAAACTCCAGTTAGAACATCTAAAAATTATGGAATAAACAATATAGAAATAAAAGATTTCGAAGAACCGGTTATTAAGGAATTTAAAAATATAAAAATAACAGATAATGAAAATTGTGTATTAAATCACAAGGAAGAAGTAAAGTTAAAATTCGGGTTAGGTGAATATTTTTTAAATCAATCAAATGAGCAATCAAATGTAGATTTAAAAATAGATATAGATAAAAAATTAAAAGAGCCAATTATAATAGAATATAATTTGGACAAATCTAATAATGTTTTAGTTGATAATATTAATATAAACGCAAAAGATAATACAAAAGCAAATATAATTGTTATATATAAATCAGTAGATGAAATCAATGGATATCATAATGGAATTTGTAGTGCACAAATCGGAGCAAATGCAGATATTCATGTAACAATTGTAAATTTATTAAATACAAAAATAAGCAATTTTTATTCTGTAAATTCTAACATAGAAGATGAAAGCAAAACATTATTTTCTATGGTAGAGTTTGGTGGGAAATATAATGTAGTAAATTATTATGCAAAATTAGCTGGTTACAAATCAGTTAATAAACTACATTCAATCTATTTAGGAAAAGAAGAACAAAAAATAGACTTAAATTATATTACAGAACTATATGGAGAAAAAACAAATGTTGATATAGAAGTAAATGGAGCGTTAAAAGATAAAGCAAGAAAGAATTTTAAAGGTACAATAGATTTTAAAACAGGTTCTAAAAAAGCAAAAGGAAAAGAAAACGAATATTGTACACTTCTTTCTGATACATCATATTCTAAGGCGTTACCAATGCTTTTATGTACAGAAGATGATGTGGAAGGAGAACATAGCACAGCAACAGGTAAAGTAGATGATAACGAATTATTCTATATTATGACAAGAGGAATAAGTGAAAAAGAGGCAAAGAAAATGATTGTTAAAGCTAAATTTAATTCTGTAATACAAGGAATTAAAGAAGAGACTGTACAAAATTTAATTTTAGAAGAGGTTGATAGGAGGCTAGATTAATGAATCCTGAAACAATTAGAAAAGATTTTAAAATATTCGAAAATAGAGATATTGCATATTTAGATAGTGGTGCAACATCACAAAGACCTTATCAGGTATTAAAAGCAGTAGAAGAATATTATAATAAGAATAATGCAAATCCACATAGGGGGACATATGATTTAAGCATAGATTCTACAGCAGAATATGATAAAGCAAGAGCAAAAGTTGCAAAATTTATAAATGCGAAAAGACCAGAAGAAATAGTCTTTACTAAAAATGCAACAGAAAGCTTAAACTTAATTGCAAATTCTTATGGATTAGAAAATCTACAAGAAGGAGATACAGTAGTTATTTCTATTATGGAGCATCATTCTAATTTAGTACCTTGGCAAAAAGTTACAAAAATAAAAAACGCTAAATTGGAATATATGTATATTAATGAAAATTATGAGATAACAGATGAAGAAATAAACAAAAAAATAACAGATAAAACAAAGATTGTAAGTATAACAGAAATCTCTAATGTTTTAGGCATAAAAACACCACTAGAAAAAATAATAAAAAGAGCACATGATGTTGGTGCAGTTGTAATTGTAGATGGAGCGCAAAGCGTGCCACATATTAAAATTGATGTTCAAAAAATGGATGCTGATTTCTTTGTATTTTCAGGACATAAATTAATGTCACCAATGGGAATAGGCGTACTTTATGGGAAATATGAATTGTTAGATAAAATGACGCCTTTCCTTATGGGAGGAGACATGATAGAATATGTTTATGAACAAGAAACAACATTTGCAAAGCCACCATCAAAATTCGAAGCAGGAACACAAAATATTGGTGGAGCAGTAGGACTAGCCGCTGCAATTGATTATTTAGAAAATATAGGAATGGATAATGTAGAAAAAATAGAGAATGAACTTTTAGAATATGCAAAAGCTGAAATGAGCAAATTAGATTTTGTAGATATATATGCTCCAAAGACAAATGAAAATCAAATAGGAGTACTTTCTTTTAATATAAAAGATGTTCATCCACATGATACAGCAACAATTTTAAGTTCTTGCGGAGTTTGTGTACGTGCAGGTGACCATTGTGCACAACCATTAATTAGATTTTTAAATCTTCCTGCAACTTGTAGAGCAAGTATGTATATCTATAATACTAAAGCAGATATAGATAGGTTGATAATGGCACTTAATAAGGCTAATGATATGTTTAAAAAATGGAGAAAAGTAAAAAAATAATTTTGTTTTGGCGTCGCCAAACTGTGTACAGAAAGTCTTTTGGCGTATGCTATAAGCTTTAAGAAAGGAATAGACTAATGGATAATTTAGATTCAGTTTATACAGATTTAATTATGGAACATAGTATGGCATCACATAATAAGAGAAAATTAGAACATCCTGACAAATGCGAAATGGGTCATAACCCAAGTTGTGGTGACGAAATAAAATTAGAAATAAAAATGAATGGAGATGTAATAGAGGATTTAGCGTTTACCGGTCATGGTTGTGCTATATCACAAGCTTCTACTTCTATTATGATAGATACTTTAATTGGTAAGACAAAAAAAGAGGCTTTAGAAATTATAGATACTTTTATTGGAATGATTAAAAGAGAGATAAAAGATGATAGCGAACTTGAAAAATTAGAAGATGCTATAGCATTTAAAAATGTTTCTAATATGCCAGCTAGAGTTAAATGTGCTGTTTTAGCATGGCATACAATTAAAGATTTGTTAGATAAAGAAAAATAAATTTATAATATAAATAGAAAAAGCGGTGGGGAAAGTGCATACCCCACCGCTTAAAAGAATGTCTAAAGAGGCTTATTTTCAAAATACTTCTAGTAATCTCAGATTATTTTCAAAAATCCGTTTTGCACGTCTATACTTATCAATAGCCATCAGAATATTTGGAAAGTCCTCGGACCTGAGTCCAGGAAGATCTAACAGTTCCTGTAAAGTCATGTTTTCTATATCTTCCAGTGAATGTTTGTCTGCTTTTTGCAGGCAGTGATATGCCCGAAGATTCAAATCCCACATTTCAATGATTTCGTCTGAAGTAGAGACGCCTGAATTTTTATATGGGTAAAAAGTATCTTTTTGCATGTTCAACGCCAGAATGGCGTTTCTTAGCTGATTAACAGCTTCTTTGCTTGTATCGATATTCAGTTTTTTGCATGTTTCAAAAATAGAATAAGGCCCATCGTCTAGAAAACCAAAGCAATTTACAAGTACTGCCCGCTGGCTGGGTTTAAGCTTTTGTATAGCAGTCATCAAGGCTTCATAATCAACTTCTTCGACTGAAAGCTTAAGGGCAACTGTGGTTGCTTTTAACCCTCTCATGGTTTGTTCTGTGAATTTTGTGTTCATAAAAATCTCCTTTTTTAGTGAATGTTTACTACGGGTTACTAAAAATTACAGCTAAAAGCTGAAAGCAAAGACAAAAATAATCCCTCCTTACTATTCTTTTTTCAATGTACAATAATACAATTATATTATAACATAATTTACATAAGATATCAAAAGGGGAATAGAGAAATTATTATAACTATTTTTAGGTGAAAAAATGAAGTTTGACATCAGTTAAAAAACAGCATATAATATGCAATATAAAATAAAGAAAAATGATAGCTACAGTTATAAATATTATTAAGTAAAAATAGCATATACGGAGGAAAAATAATAATGGAAAAAGAAATAAATACTTCTGGAAAGATGACTTGGGGATTTATTTGGAGATTTATACTATATTATATTGTGATTTCTATAATATTAACAGTTATAACATATTTTATGCTAGGTAAAGTTAATATGCTAGTATTATCAATATTTTCTGTTGTTACAATGGGAATATTAATATTTTTTCCAACAAAGCTGGCAACATCAGATGTTTTTAAAACAAGAAAAATGGATGATAAAAATTTAAGGAAATTTAAAAGAAATATAATAATTTTTTATGTCGTTGTAATGTTATTTGTTTCTTTGGGTAATGCACTAAATTATGCCGTAACAATAATTGGCTTAGAAGACGCAAGGGCACAAGCAGAAGAGCAAGTACAAAATAGTGAAAGTATAGAAGACGAAGAAAAAACTACAATGATAGAAAGTCAAAATAATTATGTACAACAAGTTAAAGATGTGCAAAAAGAAACATTTATAATAATTACTGCTATAGATGCAATTTTATTTGTTATAGGTGTAATAATCCAATTTAAGTATACACAAAAATATATGAATGACGAAGACTAAACGAAGTTTTTATATTATATTGCCTAGGTTAATTTAAGACATTAAACGAAATCAAGAGTTAAAGCATTGAAGTGACCACGAGGGAGATAATTTGTTGAACTTTGCTTTGTATTAACTTTGACAAGGCAAAGTTTTTTATTTTGTTTTGCTTAGGTTATAGTCCGCAAAACGACAGCAAAGATTTCGATGATAGTTTAATTTTTTAAACAACAAAAAAATTAATAATTTTCAAATTTTTAACAACTTTTTTAGGTTTACAAAAAAAATAAAATGTGGTAAACTATATTCGTATTATGTATATACAAGGAGGAAATAAAATGTCTAAAAAAGAGAAAAAACATTCAGGAAGTAATATTTTTGTAAAAATTACAGCAGGCATTTTAGCGGCTTTAATGGTAGTTAGTGTAGGAGGAACATTAGTATACTATTTAATTGGTATGTAATAGGGAGTAAATAATGAAAGATGATATAATTACAGGAATCTCAGACTTTTACGAAACTAATATTTTGGCTAGGATTATGCAAATGTGGGAACATCCAATAGATTTAGTATTGTTTTTAATAGATATAGCAATAGTTATATTTTTAGCATATAAAATATTAAGACTTACAAAAGACTCTAGAGCATGGCAAGTTTTAAAGGGAATAGTCTTATTATTAGTAGTAACATGGCTTAGTGGAGTATTTAAACTTACAATATTACATGCAATTTTAGACAAAGTAGTAAGTTGGGGAGTATTAGCTCTAATAATTATTTTCCAACCAGAGATAAGAAGAGCATTGGAACAATTAGGAACTAATAAGTTAAAGAAATATCTGGGATTTACAGAAGATATAGAAACAAAAAACAAAGAAGATATATATAAAATAGTAATAGCAGCAGAAGAAATGTCAAAAAGACAAATAGGAGCATTAATAGTAATAGAAAGAGATATTGGAATAAAAGATATTATAGATACAGGTATTTTAATTTATGCAGATGTATCTCCACAACTTTTAACTAATATATTCGTGCCAAAAACTCCGCTTCATGATGGGGCTGTTGTTATTAGTAATAATAAAATAAAAGCAGCAGCATGTATGTTACCATTAGCAAGTGGGCAAGACATAGCAAAAGAATTAGGAACAAGACATAGAGCAGGAATTGGAATATCAAAAGAATCAGATGCAATAGCAGTTATAGTTTCAGAAGAAACAGGTAAAATATCAATTGCTAAAGATGGTAAATTAATAGCTGATGTAAATGAAGAAACTTTAAAGAAAACATTAATAAAAGATATTGTTACAGATAGAATACCAGAAAAGGAAAGAAAACCTAACATTATATGGAAGAAATTCAAAAAAGATAAAAATGATTAAAATATTTGATTTTATAAAACATATATGTTAAAATAAAAAAAGTTTGAAAACTTGGGAGGAATTTACAAGATGGAAATATTAAAATATGCATTAATAGTAATATATATTATAGTTGCTGCAGCAATTATTATATTAACATTGGTTCAAGAAAAAGAAGATAATGGAGCATCTGGAGCGATTACAGATACTGCAACAAACAATTTTTATGACAAGAATAAAGGTAGAACAAAAGCAGGAAAGCAAAAAAGATGGACAATTATATTAGGAGTAATATTTGCAATTTTAACAATTATATTAGGAATTGTATTTATGTTAATAAAATAATTTGAGGTAAAAAAGCAGCATATGTCTGCTTTTTTTGTATTAGAAATATAATGCTAATATAAATAAAATAATGCTAGAGGACAAGTAATAAAAATTTAATAATCACGAGATAATAATAAAAACAGGGAAAAAAGGACCGTCCCAAAATTCCGGATGTCCCCAAATCCCGGATGTCTCAAAATCCAGATGTCCCCGAGCCCATATTTCGAAAGGAAGAGATAAATGCAAGAAGAAAATAGATTTATAGAAGGAATTTTTAGAAGACATGAAAGAGGATTTGGTTTTGTTATCGTAGAAGACCAAGAAGATGATATATATATTGCTAAAGAAGATTCTAAAGATGCGTTTAGTGGAGATAGAGTTTTAGTAAAGTTAAAGAAAAAATCAAATGGTGCTAGACAAGAGGGAATAATATTAAAAGTTATAGAACATAAAAAAGATACTTTAGTAGGAACTTTTCAAAAGAATAAAAATTTTGGTTTTGTAATACCTGATGATAAAAAGCTTTGTAGAGATATATTTATTTCTAAAAAGAATTTTGGAAAGGCTAGAAATAATCATAAAGTTCTTGTACAAATTACTAAATATCCACAAAAAGGTAAGAAGGCAGAAGGAAAAATATTAGAGGTTATAGGAAATGTAAATGAAGCAGGTATCGATATGCTTTCTTTAATTAAAGATTATGATTTGCCATACAGGTTTCCAAAGGATGTAGTAAAAGAAGCACAAAAATTTGGAGATAAAATTAATCCTAATGATATAGCAGGAAGAGTAGACCTTCGCAGTAAATATGATATTTTTACGATAGATGGTGAAGATGCAAAAGATTTAGATGATGCTGTTTGTGTTCAAAAATTAGAAAATGGAAATTATAAGTTAGATGTTCATATAGCTGATGTAAGCCATTATGTACAAGAAAATACATTACTAGACAAGGAAGCACTATTAAGAGGCACAAGTATATATATGTTAAATAGAGTTATTCCAATGCTTCCAAGAGAACTTTCAAATGGAATTTGTAGTTTAAATGAAGGACAAGATAGATATACATTATCTGTAAGCATGGAGATAGACAATAAAGGAAAGATAATTTCTAGTGAAGTATATAAAGGAATAATAAATGTTACAAGAAGAATGTCATATAAAGATGTACAAGCAATATTAGATAATTCAAATGAAGAGATAGTAACTAAATATAAAGACTATATAGCAGACTTTAAACTTATGGAAGAATTGGCGAAAATATTAAAAGAAAAGAGAATAACAAAAGGTTACTTAAACTTAGATATACCGGAAAGTAAAATTATCTTAGATCAAGATGGTTATGCAATAGATGTATGCAAATATGAAACAACTTTTGCAAATGAAATAATAGAGCAATTTATGCTAGCAGCCAATGAAACAATTGCAGAAAAATTTTATTGGCTTAAAGCACCATTTATATATCGTGTACACGAAGAACCAGATATAGAAAAGGTAAATGAATTAAATAAATTATTATTTAATTTTGGATATAAAATCCATGTTAAAGAAGGCAAAATTTATCCAGCAGAATTTTCTAAAATATTAAAGGAAGTAGAAGGAAAACCAGAGGAAAAAATAGTTTCTAATATGATTTTAAGAACTTTAAAAGTTGCTGTATATGATTCAGAAAAC